>Ga0116227_10000022_pt1 | contig 266446 bp, 259 predicted proteins | sample S1TSphgellanicum_FD_89693 | JGI IMG/M metagenome (GOLD analysis project Ga0116227, IMG submission 89693) | Host-associated microbial communities from peat moss isolated from Minnesota, USA - S1T2_Fb - Sphagnum magellanicum MG | ecosystem: Host-associated > Plants > Peat moss > Unclassified... | reverse complement strand
GCGGTTCGTCTCGCCGGTGAAGAAATCCAGATCAAGGTGGAATGACATGCGAGAGCAAGCCGTGAAATTCAATCCCTCCCTGAAGCCGTGGCTCGCGCCGCAGCCGAACAACGTGGCCGGCAAGGGCGTCATCGAAAAGCCGGGCGAGGCGCAAAACCTCGTGTGGCAAAACCGCAAGGCCGAGCCGACGCAGTACGAGAACGACTTCGGCGATGCGCTCGAAAAGGTGTTCGACGCAGGCGCAGTGGAGCTGGAAGAAGTCGTTGCCGGCCTGAACCGCGTGGGCTTCCGGACGCCGGAAGGCGCGACGTGGACGGCCGAACGACTCGCCGCCGAATTCCGCCTGCTCGCCGAATAAGCGCGCTACCCAGATAACTACGCGAACCCGTCGCCCTGTTCCCGCATTCGGAGTCTCTTCATGACGTCCCCCACATCCCACACCACGACGGACCACGGCGCCGCCGATCCGCTTCAGGCTTACCTCGACCTCGGTCTGCGCAACTACTGGTATCCGGTCGCCCCGAGCTGGCAGGTCGGCAATGCACCGATCGGCCTGACGCGTCTCGGCGATCAGATCGTGCTGTGGCGCGATCAGGAAGGCCAGGTCCGCGCACTCGAAGACCGTTGCCCGCATCGCGGCGCGCGTCTGTCGCTCGGCTGGAATCTCGGTGGCAGCGTTGCGTGCTGGTACCACGGTATTGAAATCGACGGCGGCGGCACGGTCACCAAGGTGCCGGCCGTTTCGAACTGCCCGCTGGAAGGCCAGAAGTGCGTGAAGTCGTATCCGGTTGAAGAGCGCGCCGGTGCGATCTTCCTGTGGTTCGGCGACGACGCGCACAAGGAGCCCACGCCGCTCGTACTGCCGGAAGAACTGGTGGGCGAGGAGTACGCGAGCTTCCTCTGCATGTCGAACTGGAAGTGCAATTACCAGTACGCGATCGACAACGTGATGGACCCAATGCACGGCGCGTATCTGCATGCCACCTCGCACTCGATGGCTGAAGGCGACAAGCAGGCCGACATGCGCGTGCGCAAGACCGACACCGGTTTGATGTTCGAGAAGGTCGGCCAGCGCGACGTCAACTTCGACTGGGTCGAACTCGGCGAAACCGGCTGCCTGTGGATGCGTCTTGCGATTCCGTACAAGAAGAAATTCGGCCCGGGCGGCAACTTCGGGATCATCGGCTTCGCCGTTCCTGTCGACGAAAACAATTGCCAGGTTTACTTCTGGCGTACCCGCAAGGTTTCCGGCTGGCAGCGCGACGCATGGCGCTTCCTGTATCGCAACCGCCTCGAAGGTCTGCATTGGGACGTGCTGGAACAGGACCGCTATGTCCTCGAAAGCATGGCGCCGAACGCGCGTCAGCACGAATTCCTCTATCAGCACGATGTCGGCATGACGCGCGTGCGTCGCATGTTGCGCCAGCGTGCGCAGCAGGACTTCGACGCACTGGCCGCGCATCGTGAGCAAGCGGCGACCACTGCAGCGGGCGCAGCCGCAGGACATAGCCATGCATAACGCCAACGCGGCCCTCGCGGCGCTGAACGGACGGCGCGTGATCGTCACGGGCGGCGCGCGCGGTCTCGGTGCGGCGTTTGTGCGGTCGCTGGCGCAAGCCGGCGCGCAAGTCGCGTTCGGCGATGTGTTGCACGAGGAAGGCCGTGCACTCGCCGAGACCCTGAAGGGCGAAGGTCATGCGGTGCATTTCCTGCCGCTGGATCTCGCCGAGCCGTCGAACGTTCAGAGCTTCGTGGCCGAGGCGGTTGCACAACTCGGTGGTCTCGACGCGCTCATCAACAACGCGGCGATCACCAACTCGGGCGGCAAGTTCGCCGGCGAGCTGGCGGTGGATACATGGGACGCCGTGATGAACGTCAACGTGCGCGGTACCTGGCTGATGAGCACGGCAGCGCTGCCGCATCTGCGTGACTCGGGCCGCGGCGCCATCGTCAACATCGCTTCGGATACGGCGATGTGGGGCGCGCCGAAGCTGCTGGCGTATGTCGCCAGCAAGGGCGCCGTGATTGCGATGACGCGCTCGCTGGCGCGCGAATTCGGTGTGCATGGCGTCACGGTCAACGCGATTGCGCCGGGCCTCACCGAAGTCGAAGCCACCGCCTACGTGCCGGCCGAGCGCCACGAGTACTACCTGAAAGGCCGCGCGCTGAACCGCGCCCAGGTCCCCGACGATGTGACGGGACCGGTCCTGTTCCTGTTGTCCGATGCCGCACGTTTCGTGACCGGCCAGTTGCTGCCGGTCAACGGCGGCTTTGTGATGAATTGATCTTGTCTTGACCGAAAGGAGAAAGAGATGGCGGACACCGATATCGAACGTAAGTCGTGGGATCAACCCACGGAAGCCAGCTTTGCGCAGTGGATGGACACGCGCGTCGCGCGCCTTGAAACGCGTCGTTACGACTGGGACGCGCTGAAGTTCCAGGCCGACTACGATCCGAAGTATCGCCGTGCGCAGATGCGCTATGTCGGCACGGGCGGCACAGGCGTCGCCAAGGACGTCAACACGGTGCCGGCAGGTGGCTTCACGTTTTCGACGATGGTGATTCCGGCCGGCAACATTGGCCCGAGTCATATTCATATGGATGTCGAAGAAATTTTCTTCGTACTGCGCGGCAAGATGAAAGTGATCTGCGAGCGCGATGGTGAGACGTGGGAATCGGTGCTGGGCGAACGCGATCTGATCTCGGTGCCGCCGGGCGTGTATCGCACGGAAGTGAATATCGGCGAAGAAGATGCGCTGATGTGCGTGATGCTCGGTTCGCCGAAGCCGATCACGCCGACGTATCCGCCGGATTCGCCGCTTGCCAAGCTGAAGCGTTAAGCGCCAGCCGCTAGAGATAGTCCACACGGCAACCGTGCAACGCACGGTTGCCGTACCGAAGCCACTTCACCTTGCTCTCGCAGATAGAAACCATGTCCGCTGTCCCATCCGTCACTGCCGATCTCGCCGCTCCGCTCGAAGCGCGTCTTGCGCGCTTTCCCGCGCAGCAGACCGTGACCGCGGCGGGGCAGCGCGTGGGATATCGCGAAGCAGGCGCGGCGTTGGCGAACAACGGCGCGTTGCCGCTTGTGCTGTTGCATGGCATCGGCTCGGGTGCGGCGTCGTGGGTGCAGCAGTTTGAAGCGCTGGACGGCACGCGGCGAGTGCTTGCATGGGATGCGCCGGGGTATGGCGCGTCCACGCCGGTTACCTCTGCTTCGCCTGAAGCGACGGACTATGCGGAAGTACTGCGCGACTGGCTCGATGCGCTGGGTATCGAGCGTTGCGTGCTGGTCGGCCATTCGCTGGGCGCGATCATCGCGGGCGCATTTGCTGCGGCGAATCCGCAACGTGTCGCCGGCGTGTTGTTGATCTCGCCCGCCGGCGGCTATGGCGCGGCCGCAGCCGACGTGCGCGAAACGAAGCGCGACCAGCGTCTCGCCATGCTCGCCGAGCTCGGCCCCGCAGGCCTCGCCGAAAAACGCAGCGCGAACATGCTGTCGCAACATGCGGACGACACGGCCCGCGCCTGGGTGCGCTGGAACATGGCGCGCATCGTGCCGCGCGGTTACGCGCAAGCCACACACCTGCTCGCCAACGCCGATCTCGCCACCGACCTTGCCCGTTTCCATGGCCGCATCAACGTGGTGGTGGGCGCCGACGACACCATCACGCCGCCATCCGCCTGCGAACGGCTGGCCCTGTCTGCGTGCACGCCTTTGCAGATCGTGCCGCGTGCGGGCCATGCCGGTTATATCGAAGCCGATGACGCGTACACCGCGATCATCGACACGTTCTGCCGCGCCAGCGCGGCACCACGGAGCCACTGAATGACGCCCGACACGATGAGCGCCGAGCGCGAAACAGGCAATACCCGGGACGACACCGGAGACGACACCGGCTACAAGGTGCCGGGTCTCGAACGCGGTCTGAAGATTCTCACCGAGTTCTCGCCTCGCGAGCCGGTACTAGGAGCACCGGAATTGTCCCGGCGCCTGAAGATTCCTCGCACCACAGTATTCCGTCTGCTGCAGACGCTCGAATCGCTCGGTTTTCTGGAGCGTGCCGACAAGGACCGCAACTATCGCCTCGGCGTCGCAGTGCTGCGCCTCGGCTTCGAATATCTGAGCTCGCTCGAACTGACCGACCTCGGCCTGCCGATCATCGAGGCCTTGCGCAACGAGACGGGCCTGACGAGCCACATCCTGATTCGCGACGGACGCGACGTCGTGTTCGTCGCCAAGGCGCAAAGCCATACGCCGATCTTCAGTTCGGTGAAGGTCAACGTCGGCACACGTCTGCCCGCTCACGCCACGACGCATGGCCAGGTGCTGATGGGCGACCTGACGCTCGACGACTTGCGCAGGCTGTATCCCGAGCCGAAGCTGCATCGCTTTACGAAGCTCACGCCGGAGACGATCGATGAGCTATACGAACGGATTCGCGACGACGCGCAGCGCGGCTTCGCGATCAGCGAGTCGTCGTTCGAGCGCGGCATTTCGGTGGTGACCGCGCCGGTGCGCAACGACACAGGCCGCATCGTCGCGGTGATTACGACGACGATTCCCCGTCCTGAGATCGACGCGGCGCTGCTCGACAGCGGCCTGATCGACAAGGTCCGCCATGCGGCCGACGAACTCTCGCAGCGCCTGAACTACCGTCCCAAGCACGGGCCGGGTGCGGGCAGCAAATACATGAAGGCATTGGGGATCTGATGATTCAAATCGATTTGACCGGACAGGTGGCGGTGGTGACGGGCGGCTCGTCCGGCATCGGTCTCGCTACTGCCGAACTGTTTTTGCGCGCGGGCGCCTCGGTGGCGATCTGCGGTCGCGATGCCGACCGGCTCGCGCAGGCGGAAGCCTCGTTGCGGGCGCCATTCCCGGCGGCGCAATTGCTCGCGGTGCGTTGCGACGTGCTCGCCGCCGATGAAGTGAGCGCCTTCGCGCAGGCCGTGCAGGATCGTTTCGGCCGCACCGACATGCTGGTGAACAACGCCGGCCAGGGCCGCGTGTCGACCTTCGCCGACACCACCGACGACGCCTGGCGCGAAGAACTCGACCTGAAGTATTTCAGCGTGATTCGCCCAACCCGTGCGTTTCTGCCGATGCTGCGCGACGCGGCCGGCGCGGGCAACGCGTCGATCGTCTGCGTGAATTCGCTGCTGGCGCTGCAGCCTGAGCCGCATATGGTGGCGACCTCTTCGGCGCGCGCCGGCTTGCTGAGTCTGATCAAGTCGCTCGCGGTCGAACTTGCGCCGCAGCGCATCCGCGTGAACTCGATCCTGATCGGCATCGTCGAGTCGGGCCAATGGCGCCGCCGCTTCGAGACGCAAGCGCAGCCCGGTCAAAGCTGGGAAGACTGGACCGGTGAGCTCGCGCGCAAGAAAAACATTCCGCTTGGCCGCTTCGGCCGTCCCGAAGAGGCCGCGCAGGCACTCTTTTATCTGGCTACGAACCTGTCGTCCTATACGACGGGCAGTCATATCGATGTCTCTGGAGGCAATGCACGACATGTCTAATAAAACCACCGTCGGCGAGCTGATTGCCGCCTTTCTCGAGCAATGCGGCGTTCGTACTACGTTCGGCGTGATTTCGATTCACAACATGCCGATCCTCGACGCGATCAACAATCGCGGCAACATCCGCTATGTCGGCGCGCGCGGCGAAGCCGGCGCGGTCAACATGGCCGATGGCCTCGCGCGCGTGTCGGGCGGCCTCGGCGTGGCGTTCACCAGCACGGGTACGGCAGCCGGTAATGCGGCCGGCGCGATGGTTGAAGCGCTGACGGCGGGCACTTCGCTGCTGCACATCACCGGCCAGATCGAAACCGAGTACCTCGATCAGGACCTCGCGTATATCCACGAAGCGCCGGACCAGTTGTCGATGCTGTCGTCGATCTCGAAGGCCGCGTATCGCGTGCGTACCGCTGAAACCGCGCTGCCGACGATCCGCGAAGCCGTGCGCGTCGCGCAAACGGCGCCGAGCGGTCCGGTGAGCGTCGAGATTCCGATTGACATTCAGGCAGCAGAAATCGAATGGCCCGCCGACATGGCCGCGCCGCACGTGACCACCCTGACGCACGACAGCAAGCGCGTCGAGCAGCTCGCCGAAGCCTTGGTAAAGGCCAGGCGCCCGCTGCTGTGGCTGGGCGGCGGCACGCGCCATGCGCGTGCCGCGGTGGAGCGTCTGGTGGCGCTCGGCTTCGGTGTCGTGACGAGCGTGCAGGGCCGCGGCATTCTGCCGGAAGATCATCCGGCGACACTCGGCGCGTTCAACGTGCATGCCTCGGTGGAAAGTTTCTACAAGACCTGCGACGCGGTCCTCGTGGTCGGTTCGCGTCTGCGCGGCAACGAAACGCTGAAGTACAAGCTCGCCTTGCCGCAACCGCTGTATCGCATCGACGCCGACGCACTGGCCGACAACCGCGGCTATCGCAACGAACTGTTCGTGCATGGCGACGCCGTCTCCGTGCTGGAAGAGCTGGCGACGCTGCTCGAAGGCCGTTTGAAGGTCGATCCGACGTTCGCCGCCGATCTGGCCGCCGCGCGCGAAATCGCCGTGGCCGATGTGGGCAAGGGTCTCGGCCCGTACAAGCGCCTCGTCGACGCGCTGCAGCGCTCGGTCGGCACGGACTACAACTGGGTGCGCGACGTCACGATCTCGAACAGCACGTGGGGCAACCGTCTTCTGAAGATATTCTCGCCGCGCGCTGGCGTGCACGCGCTGGGCGGCGGCATTGGCCAGGGCATGCAGATGGCGATCGGCGCGGCGCTGGCTGAAAACGCTGCGAAGACCGTGTGCCTGGTGGGCGACGGTGGCCTGATGGTCAACGTCGGCGAACTCGCGACGGCCGTGCAGGAAAACGCCAACGTGATGATCGTGCTGATGAACGACCAATGCTACGGCGTGATCCGCAACATTCAGGACGCGCACTACGGCGGCCGTCGTTGCTTCGTCGACCTGCATCAACCGGATTTCGCGCAGTTCTGCGAGAGCCTGAAGCTTACGCACTACCGCATCAAGTCGCTCGACGACGCGGACGAGATCATTCGCGAAGGCCTGGCGAAGACCGGTCCGGTGCTGGTGGAAGTGGACATGCTGTCGGTCGGCTCGTTTGCCACCGCGTTTGCCGGGCCGCCGGTCAAGAAGCAGGAGCCCGAACATGCTTGATGGTCGCCAGTTGGGACATCCGGGGCATCACGCGCCTGTCGATGTCGCGATGATCGGCTTTGGGGCGATCGGCCAGGCGGTGTATCGCTCGGTCGTCGCCGACCCCCAGGTGCGCGTCTCGCATGTGATCGTGCCCGAGCGCCATGCCGCTTCGGTGCGTGAAGTGGTGGGTGCATCCGTGGATGTGGTGTCGTCGGTGGCGGCGTTGAACAGCCGTCCGCAATTCGCGCTGGAATGCGCGGGCCACAGTGCGCTGGTCGATCATGTCGTTCCGTTGCTGAGAGCCGGTACGGACTGCGCGGTGGCTTCAATCGGTGCGCTGTCCGACGTGATGCTGCTCGATGCGCTCTCCGTTGCAGCCGATGAAGGCGATGCGACGCTGACCTTGCTGTCCGGTGCGATTGGCGGCGTAGATGCGTTGGCCGCGGCGAAACTGGGTGGCCTCGACGAAGTGCTGTACACGGGCCGCAAGCCGCCCACAGGCTGGCTCGGCACGCCCGCCGAAGAGGTCTGCGATCTGCAGACGCTGACGGAAGAGCGGATCATCTTCGAAGGCAGTGCACGCGAAGCGGCACGGCTTTATCCGAAGAATGCCAACGTGGCGGCGACGATAGCGCTCGCGGGTCTCGGTCTTGATCAGACGATTGTGCGGCTGATTGCAGACCCGGCGGTCACGCGCAATGTGCACCGGATTCTGGCGCGCGGCGCGTTCGGCGAGATGTCGCTGGAGATGAGCGGCAAGCCGTTGCCCGACAACCCCAAGACTTCCGCGCTGACCGCATTCAGCGCGATCCGTGCCCTGCGCAACCGCGCGGCGCGCTGTGTGATTTGACCTGATTGAATTGATGTAACTGAGCGGATGACCGACATGACTCACTTCGATACCAGCCTCGTGCCCACCGGCGATATTTTTGTCGGCGGAGAATGGCGGCAAGGGCGTGGCAACCCGTTTAAAAGCCTGTATCCGGCGGATCAGTCGGTCAATATGGAAATCTCTACAGCCAACGCTGACGACGCGCGCGACGCGGTCGAAGCGGCGGACGCGGCATGGCGCAAACCGGATTGGGCCGGCCTGAAGCCGCATCAGCGTGCGCTGATTCTGTATCGCATCGCCGATCTGATCATGGCCAGGCACGAATCGCTTGCCAACTTGCAGCGGCGCGACAACGGCAAGCCGATTGGCGAAACGCGCGTGCTGGTGGCGAGCGCGGCGAACACGTTCCGCTATTTCGCCGCGTGCCTCGAAACGCTCGACGACGAACTCACGCCCTCGCGCGGCGACTACATGACGATGAGCGTGCACGAGCCGATTGGTGTGATCGCGGCCATTACGCCGTGGAATTCGCCGATCGCCTCGGATGCGCAAAAGCTCGCCCCGGCGTTGGCGGGCGGTAACGCGGTGGTGTTGAAGCCTGCTGAAGTGACGCCGCTGGTGTCGCTCGCTTTGGCGCGCATCTGCGAAGAAGCCGGCGTGCCGAAGGGTGTGCTGAGCGTGCTGCCCGGCAAGGGCTCGGTGATTGGCGACGTGCTGGTGCGCCATCCGCTCGTGAAGAAAGTGTCGTTCACCGGCGGCACCGAAGTGGGCCGCGGCATCGCGCGAATTGCAGCGGACAAGCTGATGCCGGTGTCGCTGGAACTGGGCGGCAAGTCGCCGACCATCGTGTTCGACGACGCGGACATCGATCACGTCGTCAACGGCGTGCTGTACGGCATTTTCAGCTCGTCGGGCGAAGCGTGCATCGCGGGCTCGCGCCTCTTCGTGCAACGGCCGATCTACGACGCGTTCATGAAGCGTTTGACGGAAGGCGCACGCAAGTTGCGCGTCGGCGATCCTTCGCGCGCCGAAACGCAAATGGGTCCGCTGATTACGCCGGCGCATCGCGAATCGGTGGAACGGTATGTGGCTTTAGGTCTGGAAGAAGGTGGACGCTTGCTGTGCGGTGGCGAACGTCCCGTAGGCGATGGACGCGAAGCCGGCAACTTCTATCAGCCGACCATTCTTGAAGGCCTGTCGAACAGCGCACGCATCTGCCAGGAAGAGATCTTCGGGCCGGTGCTGGTGGCGATGCCGTTCGACGACGAAGCCTCGCTCCTCAAGGAAGCCAACGACAGCGTGTTCGGCCTCGCCGCGGGCATCTGGACGCGCGACTACAAGCGTGCGTGGCGCGTCGCGCGTGCGCTCGAAGCGGGCACGGTCTGGATCAACACCTACAAGCTGTTCTCGATCTCGACGCCGTTCAGCGGCTGGAAGGAGAGCGGGATGGGCCGCGAGAAGGGGCGCCTCGGCATCCGCGAATACATGCAGCAGAAGAGCCTCTACTGGGGCTTGAACGACGCGCCTCTGGCGTGGGCGAACTAGGAAACACGGGGCACGACATGACGATTCTCGGTATTGAACAGATCACCTACGGTGTAACGGACCTCGAAACCTGCCGGCGCTTTTTTGCCGACTGGGGTTTGAAAGAGACTGCGCACGACGAAACGCGCGTCCGCTTCGAATCGCTGAACGGTTGCACGATTCTCGCCGTCGACGCAAACGACCCGTCGCTGCCGCCTGCCTTCGAAGAAGGTCCGACGCTGCGCGAAGTGACCTGGGGCGTGGCGACGCGCGCCGAACTCGACGCGTTGCGCGGCCGCTTCGCCGGGCAGCCGGGTCACTTCGAACAGGACGATGCGGTGGGGTGTATCGACCCGAACGGCATGGCGATCCGCGTGGAAGTGACACGCAAGCGCGAGCTCGACACGCACGGTTCGCCGTCGAACGTGTGGGGCCAGACGTTGCGCGTGAATCAACCGTCGCCGATTTACGAACGCGCGGAGCCGGTGGAAGTGGGGCACGTGGTGTTCTTCACGAACAACCTCGCGGAAACGGAGAAGTTCTATCAGGACCTGCTTGGGTTCGAGATGTCCGACCGTTATCCGGGCCGTGGCGCGTTCCTGCGCTGCGCGCCGCATGGCGGTCACCACGATCTGTTCTTGCTGGCGCTACCCAATGGCAAGCGCGGCCTGAATCACGTCGCCTTCACGGTGCGCGACATCCACGAAGTGTTCGGCGGCGGCATGCATATCAGCCGCTGCGGTTGGGACACGCAACTCGGGCCGGGCCGCCATCCCGTGTCGTCCGCTTACTTCTGGTACTTCCAGAACCCGGCTGGCGCATTGATCGAGTATTACGCGGACGAGGACCAGCTCACGCCGGAATGGCAACCGCGCGATTTCGAACCGGGTCCGACCGTGTTCGCCGAATGGGCCATCGACGGCGGCATTGACGGCAACACGCGCCGGCAGAAAAACGCCAAGGCGCCGGAAGGCAAGTTCATGACGGAGCGCAAACATGACTGACGCTGCCACTCAGCACGCGCAAGCGGCCCACGCCGGACTGGAAGCACCGCGCACGATCGTCGTGATCGGCGGTGGCCAGGCAGCGGGCTGGGTCGTGAAGACGTTGCGCAAGGAAGGTTTCGACGGCCGCCTCGTGATGATCGCCGATGAGATCCATTTGCCGTACGAACGCCCGCCTCTGTCGAAGGCGGTGCTGGCGGGCGAAGCGGACATCGACACCGTGCGTCTCGTCAAACCGGACGACTTCGCCGCGCTGAACATCGAAGCGTGGCAGCCGGACACGGCCACCGCGATCGATCGCGAACAGCGCATCGTACGCACGCAGTCCGGTCGCGAAGTGCGGTACGACCGCCTCGTGATCGCTACGGGCGGCGCGGCGCGGCGCCTGCCGGACGCGCTGGTGAAGACCTCGAATATCGCCTATCTGCGCACGCTCGACGAAGCCGTCGCGCTCGGCGAACGGCTTCGTGCGAGCCAGCGTGTGCTGGTGATAGGCGGCGGCTGGATCGGGCTCGAAGTCGCGGCTACTGCCCGCAAGCTGGGCGTCGCGGCCACCGTGGTTGAAGGCGCGCCGCGTCTGTGCGCGCGCTCGGTGCCGCCGGCGATTTCGGATTTCCTGGTCGAACTGCATCGTGCCAACGGCGTCGACGTGCGCCTGAATTCCGGCCTTGTTTCGCTGGACGATCACCCGCACGATGCGAAGCGCGTGCGCGCCACGCTCGCGGACGGCACGACGCTCGACGCCGACTTCGCGGTCGCCGGCATCGGCCTCACGCCGCATACGGCGCTCGCGGAAACAGCAGGCCTCGCCGTTGCCGACGGCATTGTGGTGGACCATTTCGGCGCGACTTCGGACCCGCGCATCTTCGCGTGCGGCGATGTGGCGAATCATCCGAGCGCGTGGTTGAAGCGCCGTGTGCGGCTCGAGTCGTGGGCGAACGCGCAGAACCAGGCCATCTCCGCGGCGAAGGCGTTGCTCGGCGTGTTCGAAGCGTATGCGGACATTCCGTGGTTCTGGTCCGATCAGTACGACGTGAACCTGCAGATTCTCGGCGACATCCCCAACGATGCGCAACTCGCGGTACGCGGCGATCTGCCCGGCAAACGCGCGACGCTCTTCTACGTGGAAGACAGCGCGATCCGCGGGGCCATTGCGATCAACATGCCGCGCGATCTGAAACTCGCGCGCAAATGGATGAACCAGGGCCGCACGATCGACCTTGCAACTCTGACCGACGCCAGCACGGCGCTCGCGTAACTCTTTTCGGACGGCGATAACGGCATGAGAACCATCGACAACACCATGGGGGACCGCAGCGGCGCCGGTGTCTCAGGCCCCGTGACCCGGGGCTCGATCATTGCGCGTCTGGAGCGCTTGCCGGCCAACGCCATGCAGATTCGTGCGCGTATCCTGATCGGGCTGGCGACGTTCTTCGACGGCTTCGATGTGATCGCCATCGCCGCCACGCTGCCGATCCTGATCCAGAAGTGGGGCCTCACGCCGTGGGAAATCGGCTTTCTGATTGCGTCGGGATCGATCGGCCAACTGGTGGGCGCGTTCGTGTTCCCCTGGTATGCGGAACGCAAAGGCCGGGTGCGGGCGATTGCGGTGAGCTCGGGGATTATCGGCGTGACGAGTATTGCTTGCGGGTTTGCGCCGTCGTTTACCGCGTTCGTCGTGCTGCGGATTGTTCAGGGCCTGGGCCTCGGCGGCGAGCTGCCGGTGGCTGCGACCTACATCAACGAAATCAGCCGCGCACATGGTCGTGGACGATTCGTGCTCCTGTATGAAATCGTCTTTCCGGTGGGACTGCTCGCGTCGAACGCGCTGGGTGCGTGGATCGTGCCGCGCTTCGGCTGGCAGGCGATGTATTTCATCGGCGGCATGCCGTTGATCCTGTTCTTCGTGTTGCGCAAGCTGGTGCCGGAATCGCCGCGCTGGTTGGCCGAGCGTGAGCGGATGGCCGATGCGGATGCGGCCGTGCTGGCGTTCGAACGCGCAGCGAAGGGCCCGCTGCCGCCGGTCGAGCATGCTGCGGAATTCGATGCGATGGCGAACCGCCATCCGCGCCGCCGGATCGGCGATCTGTTTGGGCCCGCTTATCTGAAGCGCACGCTGGCGGTGGCGATGCTGTGGGTGACGTGCGGATTTATCCAGTACGGTCTGTCCACCTGGCTGCCGACTATCTATCGCACGGTCTATCACGCGCCGTTGCAACTGGCGTTGAATCTGGCGGTGGCGGCATCGGTGCTTGGCGTGATCGGCTCGTTGACCTGCGCGCTGCTGGTCGACAAGGTGGGGCGTAAGCCGATCATCAATTTGTCGTTCGTGCTGTGCGCGGTGTCGTTGGCGCTGGCCGGCGTGTTCCACAACTCGTCGGTGTATGTGGTCGCGACATGCTGCGCGTTCGCGCTGGGCTTCCTTGCCTGCGGGTTTATCACAGCGTATGTGTACACGCCGGAGTTGTATCCGACCAGCATTCGCGCGTTCGGCTGCGGCGTGGGCGGCGCGTGGCTGAAGGTGGCGGCCATCTTCGCGCCGGCGATCGTGTCGAAGACCATGGTGGGCGGCCATCTCGACATCGCGTTTTATATCCTCGCGGCGGTGCCGTTCCTCGCGGCCTTGACCGTGCATTTCCTTGGCATCGAGACGAAGGGCAAGGTGCTGGAGCAGTTGGAGGCTTAATCTCTACAGCGCCTTTCGGTACACCACAAAACCCGAACGGTCCGCGATGCGGTCATAGAGCTTCATCGCGGTCTGATTCGTCTCATGGGTTTGCCAATACACGCGGCTCGAACCGGCCGCTTTCGCCTGCTCGTAGACGGCTTCGATCAGCGCCCGCCCGACGCCTTTGCCGCGCTCGCTCGCCAGCGTGTAGAGATCCTGCAGATAGCAGATCGGGCCGGCCATCGTCGTGTGTCGATGGTAGAGATAGTGGACGAGGCCGAGCAGTTGACCGTCGCGTTCCGCGACCATCGCATGCATGGGCTCATAGCCGTCGAAGAAGCGCGTCCACGTCAGCAGCGTGATATCGCGGGGCAGCGCCGTCTCGCCGGATCGTCCGTAGAAAGCGTTGTAGGCGTCCCATAGCGGCAGCCAGGCGGGGAAATCGGCAGTGGTCACGGGGCGGATCTGGATCGGTTGTGTCACGAGCGGGGCTCCTTGTTTGGGTATCGTTGAAAGCGATGTCGTGGATGGCGTTGGTCGCGTCGTCAGGGTTGGGTCGAACAGGCGAGCAGCGTTTCACTGAGCCTCTGTTCGCGGTCGTACCTCTCGCCGGATTGTGCGGATTGCCCGGTTTGCGGGTTTGCCGCCGCCGCGCTTCGCGACTCATCATAGGCAGCAACACACGCGTCCATCCGCGCACGCGCGTTTGTCACCGGCTCCAATGCGTCATAGCCCAGCGCGAGGAGAACAAAAGCCAGCACCCAAGCCGCCCGCTTCATCAGCGCGCCGCGCCTGCGCACCGGCGCTTCAGCTTCACCATGAGTGGACCGGCCGAGAGCGGAGGTATCCATGTCAACGACCCTTATCGTTAAGTGCCTCGTACCCTTCCACGCTGCAACCGGCACTGCGGCTCGCGGCACGACCATACCGTCAGCTTAAGAAATTTGTGGCACCATTGTTAGCTCCACGCACCCGCAATTATCTGGAGCCACGCATTTGGACTACGGCCTGTTGATGTCGAACTTCGCGAAGCAACTGGGCGGCCGCAAGCTCACGCAGCAGAACCTGCTCTACGAAAGTTTGCGCCGGGCCATTCTCGATGGCGACATCCGGCACGGCAGTCAGCTCATTCCCACCCGCTCGCTTGCCGAACAACTCGGGATTGCACGTAACTCGGTGCTGTATGCGTACGAGCGACTGACCGAGGAGGGTTTCGTCAGCACCAGCCGTCACGGCTCCGTGGTGTGCATGGTGAGCCGCGCGGCGGCGCCGCCCGCGGCGCAAGTCGATAGCGCGGGTGTGCCGGTCAGCCGTTTGTCGCGCCGCGTGGCCGACCTGCCGCGCGAACGCACGCGCGCGAACGACCCCACACCATTTCGTCCCGGCGTGCCCGCGTTGAACGAATTCCCGATGGCCCAGTGGCGCAGTTCCATGGAACGCGCGTGGCGCTCGATCGACCCGCGTGAACTCGACTATCGCAACAACGCGGGACATCCCGCCTTGCGCCGCGCGATTGCGGAATATGTACGCGTGTCGCGCGGCGTGCGCTGTTCGGCCGAGCAGGTATTTATCACCTCTGGCACACAGGCGAGTCTCGATCTATGCGCCTGCATGCTGGCCGATCCGGGCGAGCGCGTCTGGATGGAAGACCCCGGCTATCACGGGGCGAAGGCGGCGTTTCAGGCGGCAGGACTGAGCCTTCAGCCTATCCCCGTGGATGCCGCCGGGATCGCGCCGACCGAAGAACACTGGCAGCGCACGCCGCCGCATCTGATCTACATCACGCCATCGCATCAGTACCCGCTCGGCAGCGTGTTGAGCCTCGAGCGCCGTTGGTCGATCATCGAACATGCGATCGAGCGCGGGGCATGGATTATCGAGGACGATTACGACAGCGAGCTGCGTCACAACGGGCCACCGTTGCCGTCCATCCAGGGGCTGACGGAGAACGCGCCGGTGATCTATCTGGGCACCTTCAGCAAGACGATCTTTCCGGCTTTGCGGATGGGGTTCATGATCGTGCCGGCCCATGTGGTGCAGGAGGTGCACGCTGCGCACAGCGAGATCGCGCGTCAGGGGCGCGTGGCCGAACAGATGGCGCTGGCCGATTTCATCGAGAGCGGCAAATACGCCCGTCACCTGCGACGCATGCGACGGATCTACCAGCAACGCCGCGCCGCGCTCGTGGCCGCGCTGGAGCGGCACATGGGCGATCTCGTCACCGTGTCGTCCGATAGCGGCGGCATGCATCTGACGGTTCGTCTCGATGCGCCGCTGGTCGATGCGGACGTGACCGTGGCCACGCGCGCGCATGGCCTGACGATCGCGCCGCTCAGCACCTACTGCGATCCCGCAACGGATAGCACGAAGTACAACGGCTTCATGCTGGGATACGCCGGTATCGCGCCGGAAGCTGCGGACGCGCTAGTGGCGAGGCTTGCGCAGATCGTGCGGTCGCTGGTGAGCGGGCGCGTGTGACCGCGCGGTGGCCGCCGCGCTAGTTCTTTCGGCTTGTGGAATGCCGCAACGTGTCGCGCACTTTTTTCGCCACGAGGAGCGGCATGTAATCGAACACGCGGGCATCAGTCTTGTAGTTAGCCAAAGTGTCGGCGTAGATCTTCGAGACCGTTTCCGTGGGGGTATTGGTTTCCGCGGCAATGGCCTGTACAACTTCGTCAACGTTGGTCTGGGGCTGAGCCATGAGGTTCTCCGGGTTTGGCAGGGGGCAAACTGCAAACAACAGGAGTTTCATTACAGGATGCGGACGGCCATCATGCCAATTGAATTGGCCTATGAGGTATCTGCTTCAGACATGTTTTTGCTTGCAATAGCGAAAGGGAACGATCGCAGGGTGCGATCCTGACGCGCCGCCGCATCCGTTGCCTGCCTGTCTGCGTATAAGCTGCATCGCTCCTGGATGAGGATGTCATGCCGCCTGTCGCCGCCGCCGTGATTGCACTGGTTGGGCTCGTGCTTGTGTTCGGCGCCGTCTGGGCGTGGCAAGTGAAATCGGAAAATGCGGGCATGATCGATCCGGTGTGGGCGTATTCGCTCGGCGCCGTCGCGGTGTTGTACGCGGTGCTCGGCACGGGCGATTCGCCCACTCGCGCGCTCGCTGCGCTCGGCGGCCTGATCTGGGGCGCGCGCCTCGGCACGCATTTGTGGCGGCGCAATTTCGGCCAGCCGGAAGACGCCCGCTACCGACGCTTTCGCGAGGAGTGGGGCGATGCCGCGCCGCGTCGGATGTTCTGGTTTTTTCAGTTGCAGGTCGTGATTTCGATGCTGCTTTCCGTGGCGTTTCTGGCGCCGTCCTATCGTTCGAGCGAACCGGCCACCGGCTGGATTCTGCTGGCGGTAGCGATCTGGATCGTCTCGGTGGGGGGGGAAGGTCTCGCGGACCGTCAGTTGCGCCGCTTCAAAAACGATCCGTCCAACCACGGCAAGGTCTGTCGCGAGGGGCTATGGCGTTACTCGCGGCATCCGAACTACTTTTTCGAATGCGTGCACTGGGTTTCGTATATCGCGCTGTCGATCGGCTCGCCGTGGATCTGGCTGACGTTCTTGCCGCCCGTGCTGATGGCGTGGCTGTTGCTGAAGCTCTCGGGTATTCCGTTGCTCGAAGCGAGTCTCGCGAAGACACGAGCTGGTTACGCCGAATACATGCGCACCACCAACGCCTTGATTCCGTGGCCGCCGGCCGCGCCCGGCGACGGCTGGCTGATTCGCTGCTGCGAGCGCGGCTGGTTGCCCGACCCGCTGATCCGCCTCGGCATGCGTCAATTGATGGGCCAGCGTCTGCGCGACGAGGCCATCCACAACGGCGAGCTCCGCGCACAACGCCTCAACCGTTTGCTCGACGACCTGCGTTCAAGTCCGATCGCCATCGAAACGCAGGCCGCGAACACGCAGCACTACGAGGTACCCGCAGCGTTCTTCCATGCGCATCTTGGACCGCATCTGAAGTACTCGTGCTGCCTGTACCCGGAAGGCAAAGAGACGCTCGCCCAGGCCGAAACCGCGATGCTCGAACTGTATGCCGCCCGTGCCGAACTGGCTGATGGTCAGCGCGTGCTCGATCTCGGCTGCGGCTGGGGTTCGTTGTCGCTGTGGCTGGCGGCACGCTATCCGAATTCGCGGATCGTCGCGCTATCGAACTCGCACGGCCAGCGTGCGTTCATCGAGGCTTGCGCGGCCGAGCGCGGGCTGACGAACCTGAAGGTCGTCACCGGCAATATCGTCGATTTCGAATTCTCCGAGGCCCAGCTCGCGGGCGGCTTCGACCGGGTGGTGTCGATCGAGATGTTCGAGCATATGAAAAACTACGGACTCCTGCTCGCGAAGATCGCGCGCTGGATGCGCGACGACGCGAAGCTATTCGTGCATATCTTCGTGCACCGCACGCTCGCCTATCACTTCCAGGTGGAGGACGGCAGCGACTGGATGTCGAAGTACTTTTTTACCGGCGGCACGATGCCGTCGGAGAATCTGCTTCTCCATTTTCAGGACGATCTGCGCATGGAGCGGCAGTGGTGGGTCAGCGGCACGCATTACGAGCGTACGGCGAACCAGTGGCTGGCCGCGCTCGACGCCGCCAAAGACCGCGTGATGCCGCTGCTTGTCGACACCTACGGCGCACGCGATGCGGCCATCTGGTTACAACGCTGGCGCATGTTCTATATGGCCGTGGCCGAACTGTTCGGCTACGCGAACGGCAACGAGTGGGGCGTCGGGCACTATCGCTTCGAGAAGCGCTGAGCCGCGGCGTCGAGGCCGCGGCCGCGCTAGACCTGCCGCGCCCGCGCGAATTCGAGCATCGTCTGCGCAAAGCGCACGGCGGCCGGGTTGCCGGCATCGCGCCGCGTGACCAGATGCAACGGAGCCGTGATGGCCTCGTCGCTATCCATCGGGCAATACACCACGCTTTCCTGCTGATAACGCTGCATCGAGGCGGGCACGATCGTCACGCCTGTCCCGGCCGCGACGAGATTGATGGCGCTCAGCATGCGCGGCACTTCGGTGGCGACGCGCGGCGTAAAGCCCGCCGCTTCGCAGGCGTCGATGAAGTCCGCGTACATGCCGCGCGCGCCAGGACGGCGCACGAAGATAAACGCTTCGTCAGCCAGCGCGTCGAGTGCAATTGGCCGTATCCGGCCGGACTTGCCGCGCCCCTGCAGCAGACGATGCCCCACCGGCAGCACGAGGACCATGCTCTCTTCCAGCAGCAGATCGAAGCGCAGTTCTTCCGGCGTGTCGCTCGGCTTGCGCAGGATGGCCGCGTCGACGCGGCCGCTCACCATCCGCTCGATAATCTCCGCAGCATTGATTTCGTTGAGATCGATGGCGATGTCCGGGCAGGCCTCGCGAAACGCGCGAATCGCAGCGGGCGCGAGTGGGTGGAATGCCGATGAGCTGGTCAGCGCGATCCGCACCGAGCCGATCCGGCCGTCCGCAATGCCTTTACCCTTGGTCACCGCCTGATCGAGCGCCTGCAGCACAGCGCGCGCATCGTCGGCGAAGGAGGCGCCCGCCGAGGTGAGTTCGACCCCGCGCGCCACCCGCGTGAACAGCGCAAAACCGATCTCGCTCTCCAGCGCCTGGATCTGCTGCGACAACGGCGGTTGCTGGATGTGCAGTCTTGCGGCGGCACGGGTGAACTGCCGCTCGTCGGCGACCGCCAGGAAGTAACGCAGATGTCGCAATTCCATCGCAATGCCTCATATATATGAAACGTATGGCAGGGTCATTCGATCGGTATTTTACATTTACCGTGATCATCCGTACGCTTGAGGGATAGAGAAAAAAGGCTTAAGGAGACTTATGGACTCGATGCTTTCCGCCGCGGCGTCTTCCGCGCATCCCGTTCCCGTGCCGGCAGCTTCGCAGGTGCGGCGTGCCGTGATCGCCTCGGTGATCGGCAACGGCCTCGAGTGGTTCGATTTTCTGATCTACGGATACTTCGCGAAGACCATCTCGCACGTGTTCTTTCCGGTCGGCAATGCGTTCCTGTCGACGGTGCTGACGCTGGCCACCTTCGCGATCGGCTTCATCGTCAGGCCGGTGGGCGGCATTGTGCTGGGTGCCTACGCGGACCGCGTGGGGCGCCGCCGCACCTTGTCGCTGCTGATCCTGCTGATGGCGGCCAGCACGCTGCTGATGGGCCTGACGCCGGGCTATAGCAGCATCGGCATTGCCGCGCCTTTGCTGGTGTTGCTTTCGCGCGTGCTGCAGGGTTTGTCGGTGGGGGGCGAGTTCGCCACGGCTGCGGCGATGTTGTCGGAGTACGCGCCGCGCGGCAAAAAGATGTTCTATGGCAGTTTCCAGATGACGTCGCAGGCGTTTGCGTTGCTGCTCTCGTCCGCGTGCGGCTATTTGCTGACCACCCATCTGGACCGCGCCTCGCTCGAAGCCTGGGGCTGGCGCGTGCCGTTCCTGCTCGGCGCGCTGATCGGGCCGATCGGCTTTTACATCCGCCACAAGGTGGCGGAATCGCCGGAGTTTGTCGAGATGCGCGAGCGCCTTGGGCATGCGCCACAGCAATCGATGCGGCAGTTTCTGCGTGAACGCAGCGATGCCTGCCTGTGTGCGATGGGCGTGATCATCGTCGGCGCGGCAACCAATTATCTGTGGCACTCGTTTTTGCCGTTGTACGTGGAGCGGCAGTTGCATTTGCCGCTGAAGAACGCGTTGTTCGGCACGGCCGTGTCGGGTCTGATCAGCATCGTCGCGTATCCGCTGGCGGGTAAGCTCGCCGATCGCGTCGGCGCATGGCGCGTGTTCTTTCCGGTGGTGGTGATCTGGGCGGTGATCGCGTATCCGCTGTTCGCGTGGGTGGTGGCGCAACCCACGGTCGAGCGCCTGTTCATTGCGCAGATGATCGCCACGCTGGTCTTGAGCATCATGTCCGGCCCGCATCCGGGGATGCTGACGCAGTTGTTCCCCACCGCGACGCGTTCTACCGGCGTCGCACTGTCGTACAACGTCGCGGTCACGCTGTTCGGCGGGCTGGCGCCGTTGACCGTGACGACCTTGATCAGCTTCACCGGCTCGAATCTGGTGCCGGCGTATTACCTGATTTTTGCGGCGATCGTCTCGCTGCTGCTGGTTGGCCTGAGCCGGTCCGGGCGGCGCTTGTTGCGCGACCCTGATGCCGTGCCGCACGACTAACCCCATTTTTTCGACGTTGATTTGACCATGACCGATTTCAGTCCCCGCGAGCGGGCCCGTCCGCGCAACGAGTATCCGGTGCGCGTGGTCGGCAGCGAGCGGTTTCGCGTCAGCACGGCGCGCGGTTCCGGCTGGGTGCCGGTGTACCGCTCGGCGGGCGAGGCGCTCGATCATCGCGTGAGCCGTGTCGTCATCGTGCTGCACGGCCGGCTGCGCGACGCGGATGCGTATCTGTTGTCCGCGCAACGTGCTTTGGCCGCGGCCGATGTCGACCCTGACGACACCTTGCTGCTCGTGCCGCAGTTTCTCGCCAGCGCCGATATCGCCGCGCACGACCTGGATGCAGATGCGCTGCATTGGGACTGGACCAGCTGGATGGGCGGCGACGACGCGCTCGGTCCCGCGCCGCTCAGTTCGTTCGATGTCCTTGATAGTCTGATCGGAGCCGTCGCGGACCGCTCGCGCTTCGCCGCCTTGCGCGAAGTGGTGATTGCCGGTCACTCGGGCGGCGCGCAGGTGGCGCATCGTTACGCGGTGGTGGGGCGCGCGGCGGCCCTGCTTGAACAGCAGGGCGTGCCTTGCCGTTATGTGATCGCCAATCCTTCGTCGTATGTGTATTTCGACAAGCTGAGGCCCGATGGACAGGGCGGCTTCAGTCCGGTGGACGAACGCGACTGCGTCGGGGTCGATACCTGGAAGTACGGCATTCACGAGCCGCCGCGTTACGCGAGTAGCGCGGCGTTTGCGACGCTCGAGCAACGCTACGTCAGCAGCGACGTCATCTATCTGCTTGGCGGGGCCGACTGCGATCCGCAGCATCAGGCGCTCGACCGCTCTTGCGCCGCCAACGCGCAAGGCCCGCACCGGCTGGCGCGTGGTCTGGCTTATGTGGCGTACCTGCGCACCCGGCATCCGCAACTCGGGCACCGCTGCTGGGAGGTGCCCGGCGTGGGGCACAACGGCGAGGGCATGTTCAATTCGGCTGAGGGTCTGCTGGCGCTGTTCGATGCAAAGGCGCGGGCGGATTGGGTGGACGCGGGCGGACTGGCGTCGCAAGCGCAATCGGATTCGAGCGAGGGCGGCGCGACGGAGTGACTCGCGGCGCGAACTGCGGCACGCCCGCGCCATAGTGCGCGTCTCGACAGCACACGCCGCACGGCGTCATACTTTGCGGGCTGCGCGGCGCTTCACGTCCCGTTATCGCGCGGCTTCGACGGAACCGCCCATGACGACGCCTATCCCGTTCATCCCTGATCGCTTCAAAAGCAATGCCGCCCACTATCTGAGCGGCCGCCCCGCTTATTCGCCGCGTCTGATCCGCCGCGTGGCCGAATCGTGCAAGCTCGACGGCACCCAGCGATTGCTCGACGTCGGTTGTGGGCCGGGGCAACTGTCGCTGGCGTTGTCGTCATGGGTGGGCACAGGCGTCGCGCTCGACCCCGAGCCGGAAATGCTGCGCATCGCGGCTGACCTTGGGCTGGGCATTGCGCCGAACATCGAATACCGGCTGGGGAGTTCATACGATCTGTCGGCGGAGTGGGGCCGTTTCCAGCTTGCCGTGATCGGCCGTGCGTTTCACTGGATGGACCGCCCCGACACGCTGGCACGACTCGATCAACTGCTCGATCCCGCGGGCGCTGTGGTGCTGTTCGCGACCTCGCATGCCGACGATGCATCGACGCCCTGGCACGCGCCGTATCGGGCGCTCCTCGATGAGTATGCGCAAACCGATCCGGCGCGCGAGCAGCGCAAGTCCGATAGTTGGGAGAGTCACGAGATCGTGTTGCTGAAGTCTGCGTTCAACGCGCTGGAGCGTGTGTCGATCATCGAAAAGCGGCGCGTGGCGCTCGACTCGCTTATCGCGCGGGTGCTGTCGATGTCGAGCCTCTCGCGCGAGCGGCTTGGCTCAAGGCTAGATGAACTGTTGGCGCGCGCGCGGCAGTTGCTCGAAGCGCATGCGGTGGATGGCTCGCTCGACGAGCGGGTGGAATCGATCGCGCTGATCGCGCGACGTTGAGAGCGGTGCGGTGGACGTCATGCACAGCCTCATGGCGACCACCTCGGCGCAAACATTTACCACCGGATGGTGAACGGATGCGCCAGCGTGTTGATGCATCATGCCGATGCTGGCGCACCCTCCGCATCTGTCTAGCCGCCCGAGGGTGACGTGTGGCCAAGCACGCCGGCCACGACCAGGATAGCCACCATCACCACGGCCTCAACCGCCAGCAACCGGTCGAAGCTGCGCTGCGCATCGCGATACGCGGGGCCGCCGTCAGCCGCAGTGTGTTGGAGGCGCGGCAGATAGATCATCCGGTTGTAGCCCCCTAGCAGCACCGCCAGCGTGACCAGCACCAGCTTGAGCGCCAGCACGCGCCCATACAGCACGCCAAGCAACGGCGCGGTGAGGTGCGCGGTGTCCTGCGTGGCGTTATAGATGCCGGTCACGATCACCACAGCGAGCGCGACGGTTGCCAGATGCGACAACTGCGCGCAGAACGCCACGCAGTTTGCGGGCCCGGCGGAGGCTACCGTGGTTGCCTCCGTGGATACCGCCGCGTTCGAGTTCCACCTCCACAGCACCGGCGCAGCAACAATCACGCTGCCTGCCCACAAAGCCGTCGCACTCAGATGCAGGACATGGACGCCTTCGCGCAGCGTGAAATCGCCGGCATCGGCCGCGTGACTGGCGGCAGCCTTGCCCGCCACGTAGACGATCATGCCCGCCGTCGCCACCCACCCTGCTGTGCGGCCGCGACGCGCGCCGCCGAAGCAGGCGAGCACCGCGCCGGCGCATCCCACCGACCAGGCAATCCCAAAGTGCGATTGCGTCAACACCGCACTCACGACGGGTCCCGCCTCGCTGAACGGCGTCCCGCCCATCACGGCGGCTTGCAGCCACAGATACAGGCCGCAGGCGAGTACCAGCAGCACAAGCGCAGCGAGTCTCGAACGGCCAAGCGCAGCCGAAGCGGCCGGGCAAGCGGACGGTTGCCGCTCGAGCATCGCACTGCACGCGAGCGCCCCAACCGCGAGCGCCAACACCATGTCTTGCGCGGCCGCGACGAAGATCTGCACGACGACGAGCGGATCCACCGTCACTTCACCGTGAAGCTGTAGTGGCCCTGCGTACGGTGCCCGTCTTCCGCCACCGCGATCCATGCGACCGAGTAGTCCCCAGGTGTCAGCGGGTTCAGCGTCACCGACATGTGCTTGTTGTTCGACGGATCGACCACAGCCTTGCCGCTCGTCACCGGCTTGCCTTGCGCATCGGTCACGGTGATCGAACTGAAGGCCGGTTCGAGGCCGTCGTCGAAATCGATCGCCACGTCCTTTTGCGAGGTGGGCACGGTGGCGCCGGCGGACGGCGCCTGGTGAGTCGGATAGGCATGAGCGTGCGCGAGTTGCGCGACCGTCAGCGTCAGCGCGGCGACCAGGCCGCGCGCGAGGGATGAGTTCACGAGAGCGTTTTTCATTTAGTTGAAGAGCGGCTTGCCAAGAGAGTTAGGGAAGATGTCGTCAAAATACAGGTGCGCGTCGAACAGCACGCCAACGTGATTGCCGCTCAGGTGATTGACCGGAATCTGCGCTTCGATGCCGAACTGGCCGTAGCGGTTAAGCCAGAGAAACCCCGGGTTGATCGTGCCCGTGGTTTGCCCGGCGCACGCGCCCTCCGTACAGGTGCTCATCGGCGCCTCTACGACCAGGACCATGTCTTTGAACGGTTGCGGAATTCCGAGGTCCTTCACCTGGTCTTGCAGGTAAGGAATGCTGTACTGCAAGGTGAAGCCCCAGCCGAAGGAATTCGGACCGTTGTCCGACGAAGCCGTCGTCAGGTTGGGACCCAGTTCGCCGGTGATCGCGAACGGCCGCAGGTAGCTGAGCGACGCGGGCAGATCGCCGAAGCCCTTGCCGAAATAGAAGTCCGGCGTGAAGGTCGAAAACGAGTTTGCGATCGATTTCGCACCCGTGCCGCCGATTTCCGTTTCGAGCCCGATCGACATCATGAATTCATGCCGCGCGTTGGCGTAGAGGAGATATTTGGCGCCGACGGTGACGTTGTCCCAGCCCTTTGTGGATCCGCCGTTCGGGTCGTTCTGGCTGACGTAATCGCTCGATACGCTGAAGGCGAGATTCTTCGTGATCAGCTTGTCCCACTCATACGAGACCGTGTTGACGCTCATGTCGTTGCCGCTGTCGTCCGGGGTTTTGATGTGGCCGAACTGGGTATCGAACTCGTCGCCTACGCCGGGGTCGTCGACCGTCAGCGTGGCAGGGAAGACGCGGTCGCCCACTACCGCATGGGCTGAAGCACCAGGCGAGCTGGCAAGACACGCGGCGCCGGCCGCCGCCATGAAGGCGGCGCGTGCGGGTGCCGCGTGCCGTTTGAAAAACGTACGCATGATCTGATTGTTCTCCGATCGTGTTGATCAGTCGCCGTGCAGATAGATGCGCGGCGACATTCCGTGACTGCTCGCGCAGCGCGGGTACGGTTCGTGTACGGATCGAATCAGGAGAGGGGGGGCGCACGCGGCTGGGCCGCGGTATAGACGAGCGGGACGTGGACGGTCTCGTGCGTGACGGCGATCGTTGCGCGTGCAACCGATAGCTCGGCGACGAACGCGGCGGCCGTGCCCGGCAGCACCGGCACATGGGCGAGCATGCCGCAATACGCGCACGCTTGCCAATGGAATGCGGAAGAATGGGATGATTTGCTGTCGTGCGCGAGCGGGCTGTTGGCCGGGTCCGCAGAGCAGTAGGTGGACAGCGCCTCGCCCAGGCGGTCGTGTGCTGCGAGCGCCTGCGAAACCGTCGGCGCAAGCGTACTCATCAGGATTGCAAGCAATCCCAACAAGCTGCCGATTTTCTGGAGGCGCAGACGTAGCATGCTGTGCGTCGAGCACGAGAAGAAGCGATGATTGGCGCAGATTATGCCACGCAGGCCGCGATGAATATACGCAAGAACCGCATGCCGGGCATCTTCAGTCGATGCGTTACCAAGGGCAGCGTTAACGTAGGCAGGGGTGTTCGGGCCACCGGCGTACGCGCAAGGCCGTTTCATAGGAAGATTGTGTATTTCGTGCGCGCGGCAGGGAATAAATCGCTGCGGCGCGGCGTTTGCATAATTGGCTGCTGTCGCGCTATGCACCAACGCCGACGTTTCGCTGCTTCATTGCCGGTTTAATTTCAAACAGCTTTCGCATTCGCGCACAATTTCGGACGGAATTACCGATGAGCACTCAGGCCAACTCCCCCCTCGCCGACACGACCAGCGTGCAGGCGGTTGCCCGCTACACCCGCACGGCCATGGTGCTGCACTGGGTCATCGCGATCCTGATCATCTGCAACGTGGTGCTGGGGTTGAGCGCCGATTCGCTGCCCGACGACTGGGTGCGTCCGGTGATCGACACGCATAAGTCGATCGGCATCACCGTGCTCGGTCTCGTGCTGCTGCGCCTTCTGTGGCGCGTCTCGCATCGGCCGCCGCCGCTGCCGGCGGCGTTTCCCACGTGGGAGCGGATTGCCGCGCACGTTGCGCACTTCCTGCTGTATTTGCTGATGATCGGCCTGCCGCTGTCCGGCTGGTTGCACGACTCGGCCTGGAAGGATGCGGCGACGCATCCCATGCATCTGTTCAACCTGGTTCCATGGCCGCGGATCGGCTATGTGATGAACCTCGACCCGACGCTCAAGGAAACCTTGCATGACCGCTTCGGCGCCTTGCACACCTGGCTGGGTTACGCGCTCTACGCGCTGCTGGCCATGCACGTGGGCGGTGCGCTGAAACACGAGTGGATCGATCGCAAGTCCGTGTTGAAGCGCATGATTCCCTGAGGACGGCGATTTCGTCCCGCATGCTTCTTCGCGCGCGGGTTGCGGCAGCAGGTCCGCACCCGCAGGCGCCGCCCGCAGGTCCCACCCGCGGTTCCCATGATTAACCCCGCAGTATCGACGGATTCAGCAGCTATTTTGAAGAGAACTCTGGAACAAGCCTTGGCGCTCGCCTCGCCCCGTATCGTGCCGCGCCCCACTACGCTGTTGAGCACGTTCATTCACCTCAGCGTGGTGGTGCTGTGGTTGCTGCTGTTCGCGCGCGCGTTTTTCCTGCAAGGCGTGGTGGCGTGGTCGACCGGGATTGCTTACGTGGTCTACGACACCTTGCTGCTCGTGTTCGTCACGGTCAAGACACTGCCGCTGATACGACCGCTGCCGTCGCTCGATCCGGCCTCGGACCGGCGCGGCTTGCCGAGCATGGGCGTGATCGTCGCCTCGCATAACGAAGCGGCGGTGTTGCCGGTCACGCTCGCCGCGCTGCTGCGGCAAACGCACGGCCCCGCGCAGATCGTGATTGCCGACGACGGCTCGACCGATGGCACTGCCGCGCTGCTGACCGGGCGCTTCGGCCTGACCGCGGCGCCGGACGGCGAACTGAGCGCGCCAAGCGCGCTCCACCCGAACCTGTACTGGCTGCGCGTGCCGCACGGCGGCAAGGCGCGCGCGCTCAACGCGGCCATCACGGAGATGACCACGGATACGGTGATGACCGTCGACGCCGACACCCTGCTCGACGACGACGCCACCTACGCGATGCGAGCGGCCTTCGCCGACCAGCCGAAACTCGTGGCGGCGGCCGGCATCCTCGTGCCGGTCTGCGGCAAGACCGTCTCGGGGCGCGTGTTCCAGTGGTTCCAGACGTATGAGTACATGCGCAACTTCATCGCCCGCTTTGCTTGGATGCGCGCCGACAGCCTGCTGCTGATCTCGGGTGCGTTCGCTTCGTTCAAGCGCTCGGCGCTCGTCGAAGTGGGCGGCTTCGACCCGCAGTGCCTGGTGGAAGACTACGAGTTGATTCATCGGCTGCGGCGCTATTCGGTCGATCATGGGCTCGGTTGGGACGTGCGCGTGGTGGGCGATGCGCAGGGACGTACCGACGCGCCCGGCACGCTCGGCAGTTTTCTGCGGCAGCGGCGCCGCTGGTTTGCGGGCTTTTTGCAGACGCAGTACTGGAATCGCGACATGACGGGCAATCCGCGCTACGGCACGCTCGGCATGCTGATGCTGCCGGTCAAGGCCATCGACACGATGCAGCCGATCTACGGCCTGACCGCCTTCGCGCTGCTGCTCGCTTTTCTGTTCGGCGGGCATGGGACGCTCGTGCTGTCGATTTTTGGCGTGATCGGCGCCAAGATCGCTATCGATCTGGCCTTCTACGTGTGGTGCATCCATCTGTACCGACGCTGGACCGGTCAGCGTGTAGGCTCCAACCTGGGGCTGGCCCTGGTGGCGGCGATTGTCGAACCCTTCACGTTCCAGTTGCTGCGCCATACCGGAGCCCTGATGGGCTGGCTGCACTTTTTACGGGGTGGCCGCGTGTGGGGCGCGCAGCGCCGCTCGGGGCTGGTGGCGCACGATGAGGGCTGACCGGGGCCGGGGCTGACCGGGACGGACTGGCGGGAAACCCTACATATTGTCAAAAACATCGATCACGCACCTTCTAGTAGACTGAGTCCTTATGTTGGCCGCCCGTGCAAGTTACGGGCCCACCCAGATCTCAGACTGCAAGGAGGCGTTGCCCATGCATGTAGTTCCTTCGCTGGACAGCAGCACTATCGATGCGCCTACCGAGGCACCGGCCGAAGCCGCCGATGACACATCCACTGAGTCACTCAGTGGCGCGCCCGTGCGCGATCTGCGCCGCGTCCCCATCCACCCCGATTACTGGTACCCACTGGCGTGGTCGCGCGAGCTGAAGCGCGGCAAGGCGCACGGCGTCACCTTCGCGGGCGAGCCGATCGTGCTCGTGCGCACCGAGTCGGGCAAGGCGTTCGCGCTGGAAGACCGCTGTGCGCACCGGCAGGTGCCGCTGCACGGCGGCGTGGTGGATGGCGAAACGATTCGCTGCTGTTACCACGGCTGGACCTACGATTGCAGCGGCCGCTGCGTCGACATTCCGTATCTGGGCCGCGAGCGTTTGCCCAACGGCGTGCGCTCGTATCCGTGTCGCGAGGAGCAGGGGCTGATCTTCGTGTTTCCCGGCAATCCCGCGCTGGCTGAGGAACGTCCGTTGCCGCCGCTCGCTTCGGTGGGCGACAAGGCCTACAAGACGCGCCGCCTGGGCCGCGAAGTGAAGTGCCATTACTCGTTCATGCACGAAAACCTGATGGACATGAACCATCAGTTCCTGCACCGCAAGCAGATGGGGCAGATGCGCGCGCGTTCGCTGGGACGCCGGCGTGGCGACGACTGGGTCGAGGTGGATTACACGTTTGCGCGGATGGCCGGCGAACAGCCTATCGGCGAGGCGCTGGTGTTCGGACAGAGCCGCAAGGGGACGCAAGGCGCGGACAAGGACGTGATGACCATCCGCACCCAGTACCCGTATCAGACGCTGCAGATCCGCACCTCGGATTCGACGCTGGTGATGAACCTGTGGATCGTTTATGTGCCGCTCGATGCCGAGCAGCGCACTAACCGCACCTTCGGCCTGCTGTCTATCCGCAAGCCGGGCATTCCGGTCCTGCTCGATATCGCGTGGCCCTTGCTGGTCTGGTTCACCGAACGCATTTTCAAGGAAGACCGCTGGATCGTCGAGCGCGAGCAGGAAGCGCACGACAGGCAAGGCGCGGACTGGAATCACGAGGTGTTCCCGGTCATCAACGAACTGCGCGCGCTGCTGCGCGAGTGCGGTGCGCCGCCGTCAGCCGGCCATTTCAAGGGCGTGCGGATTGGCCCCGCCGAGGCGACGACGTAACGCGCGCTCCGCCCGCGTTCATTCGCTCTCGCGGATGCCGGCTTCGGACAGGCCGGCTCCGCTCGCGAGGCCGGCCGTGCGCCTGTTCTGCAGCCACGGTCCGGCGATCGAAGCCACCGCGCCGATCGCTCCCATTGTCAGCGACAACAGCACGATCAACAGGCCGGTATGCCCACGTCCGGCGAATAGGCCCACCAGCAAGCCCGCGAGCGGCTGGGTCAGGTTGTTCAACAGGATGATGACGCCCGTCGTTTTACCGTAGTCCTTTGGCGGAATGATCTTTTGCCGGGCGCTGCGGATATAGACGTTGAACATCTTGTCGAAACCGATAATCAGCACGAAGCCCACCGCGTAGCCCCACGGACTGGCACTCGCGCCGGCGATCACGCCGCCGAGGCAGATCGCCAGAAACGCCAGCAGCCCTAGCGCTTTTCTGGAAAACGAGGCGCGGGCGATGGTCAGCAGGATCAGCACGGTGGCGATGGCGCCGATGGTTTGCAGTACCGCGTAAAAGCGTCCCGATTGATGATGGATGCCGGTGACCATAGCCGCAGAGGTGGCGAGCGTCACGCCGATCACGAGATTCTCGGCGGCGGCCAGCAGGATGACTTTCTTCAGGCCGGGCAGACACATGACATGCTCTACGGCGGTGCGCAGCGGCTGCGTCCAGTGACCCTGAGGCGGTTCAGCCGCCATGGCCTGAAATCCGCTCACGCGCTGCCACAGCACGAATGCGGCGTCGGCGATCAGGAACAGCGCGCCGGTCGCGGCCACCACGAATTCCCAGCGCCACCAGCCGAGCAACAACGCGGCGGCCATTGGGCCGAGCACCACGCCGAGCTGGTCGGCCAACTGCGAGACGGCCAGCACGCGCTCGAACTTATGAGCCTTGAAGATCTGCGGGAGCATGACCTCACGCGCGACGAAGCCCTGGCTCGTGAGGATGCCGCAGCAAGCGGATAAAGCAATCAGCCAGCCGATGCCACCGCACAGCGCATAGCCCACCACCCCCGCGATACACACGACGGCCCGGTACGTTTGACTGATACGCATCAGCTTGAGCGGCGAGAAGCGATCGCTGAGCGCGCCGAACAGTGGGAAGAACAGATAGCGCGGCAGCGCCTCGACAAAGAAGGCGATGCCCGACCACGACACCTTCTGGGTCGTCTGGAACACGACCAGCGGGACCAGGAAGAGCAGAATCTGGTCCGCCAGCCGCGCAAAGAAAAGCGAGCAGAAAAAAGCCTGATGGTTGACGCGCACGGTTTGATCGCCTGTTGTTCGCTGCGTGACGACTGGGCAGCCGCACACTTGCGGACAGACTGAAGGATACCGCGGGAGACGCTTAACGTATGGTTTGTGCCCTATACCGCTGTCCGCGCAGGCGCCGCGGTGGCGGAGGTGATTGAGATATCTTTCGCGGCTTTTGCGGTTCTATGCGTCAAGCACATTTGACGAGCGTATGCTGGAGGAAGCCGGTTGCTCTGCCAGATCGGCGAGCCGGCGTCTGCATGCTAGCGTGCAAATCATCCGAAAAGCACTCCCTAATGTCCGTTCCCGGCGACTGAAATTGGCTTAACTACGGATGGGCGCAATTCACGTTCCCGAGTCTTACATTTGACGTTCCATTTCCGGGCTTGGCGAAGAGCCCTTCACCAGTTCTTGAAATAATCAACGGCAAGGATCGCGGAAATGAAACGCTTACTCTCGATGCTCGTCCCTATGGCTGGGGCAATGTGTAGTACTGCTAATGCTCAAGGCAACCTGACGATCAACGGAACGACCTATACCTATTGCGCGGCGGAGAACCAGCAGTGCTCGTTCACGGGTAGTGCGCTCGTGGTGTTCGGCACGACGAGTCCCTCGCTGATGTACGACATTAATGGACCGTTTACGAACGGCGTGGATTGTGCGAATGGTGTGGTATCCGCGACCGATCCGGCCTACGGTTATGCGAAGAGTTGCTGGTATGGTCCGACGGGGACGCCCACTTCTACGCCCGCCCCGACTCCGACTCCCGCCGGGACGTTGACGAAGTGCGCGTCCGAGAATGCGGCCTGCGCGTTTACGGGGACGAAGCCCGTCACGTATGGAGGCAGTACGACCGCCAACAATGTGACCAAAACGTTCACTAACGGTGTGACGTGTTCCAACACGGCTTTCGGAATGGATCCCGATCCAGGTGTGTTGAAGGCCTGCTGGATTCCGGCGATTGTGACGCCGACGCCGACGCCGACGCCGACGCCGACGCCGACGCCGACGCCGACGCCGACGCCGACGCCGACGCCGACGCCGACGCCCACACCGACGCCCACACCAACGCCCACACCAACGCCCACACCAACGCCCACACCAACCCCAACCCCCACGGGCACCATCGCCTGCGCCAAGCCCACCACCACCGCGGGCGGCACGCCAATCGGCCTCATCACAGCCGACACGCCAACCGCCAACGGCACCCGCCTGTTCGCCGAAGCCACCGCGTTTCAGGTGTCGTTCATCACGGCGGCGCCTTCGGCAGACACCGTCGTATGGTCGATGCAGGACCAGTTAGGCAACATCAAAGGCAGCGGCTCGTTTGCGGTCCCGAGCGGCACGCAGACCAGCACGATGTCGTGCAACGCGGCCGTCTCCGGTTACTTCGCCATCACGGCAACGCTGTCCGCAGCGGGTGGTACCTTACCCCGGGCCGGCACGCGGCCCACGGGAATCGCAACCTTCGGTATCCTGCCTAATTTGTCCGCCACGATCCCGGTTGTGAGCTATGCGCATCAGGAGCAGCATCGCTTCGGCATGCAGGGCTTCAACGACAACGGCGCCATGCTGGCGGACCTCGGGGTTTCGCAGACGATCGACAACCGTCAGCTCTCCACGATGGAACCGACCGCCGCGAACACGTGGACCCCGGCTCTATCCGACCTCGATCCGTTCTATACGAATGGGAAGATCATGCGGCTGATCCGTCTGGACGGCATCCCGGCATGGGCCAGTCCGACCGGCGCTTACCAGGACGACACCAATGCGCCCACGAGCGAGACCTATTACCAGAACTATATGGCGCGCGTCGGCACCGATTCGGTGGCGATTCGCCAGGCCTATTTCCCGAATCAGCAATACGACTACTACCAGGTGACGTGGGAACCGCAATGGGCCGATTCCACCGCCAACTTCGTGGCCATGTATGCGGCGGTTTACAAGGGCCTGCACTCCACCGACGCCAATGCGGTGGTGATGGGCACCACCAACCCCTTCCCTGGGAATTGCGTGACGCAGTGCACGCAAGGTTATCTGCAGACCTACGTTCCGCTCGGGCTGGGGAGTTACATCGACGGTGTGACCACGCATGGCTACTACAACGCCGGGACGTATCCGGCGCATCCGCCCGAACAGTACGACACGGACCCGAACCCCGCGAACGTCGCAAATGCACTGGATCAGCAGATGCGCTCGCTACGCGCCGAAATGCAGACGTTCAAGCCGAACATGCGCTTGTGGTCCACGGAGCTGGGCATCAGCTACGACGCGGGCGCGGCGTACGGTTCAAGCTATCCGCCCGCCAACGAACTGTACGGGCAAGCGGCGGTCGCGATACGTGCGCATCTCATCATCCTCGGTGAGGGGGCGCAGGTGACCTACTTCTTCTATGGCTCGGATTTCCCCGCGGAGGTCGGCGACGGCACGTTCTTCGACATCGTGGACGCGCAGGGTCAATACGGCGCCACCAATCTGAGCCCGAAACCCGAGGCGATGGCGATGGCGGCGCTGACTCGCGTGATCGACGGCACGCAGACACTCGGGCATCTCAACGGCTTGCCGTCGATGGTCTACGGCTATGCCTTCCAGCAGCTTAACGGCGGCTCCGTGATCACCGCGCTGTGGACGCACAATAATGCGGACTGGCCGACCTCGGCGGGTACGTATAGCTCGACCTACAGTACGACGTATGCGCTGAGCGTGGACTCGGCGGGGACGAGCGGTCATGTGACGGTGATCGACATGATGGGCAATCCGTCCTCGGTGGCGTATAGCAACGGCGTGGTGAACCTGACGCTGACGGAATCGCCGATTTACGTGGTGTCCTCCAATGCGACGGTGATGAAGAGCAATGTGACCGCGCCGGTGGGGTATACCGGACAGTAGCGATGGATGAGCGCGCGGTGAGTGTGCGATGGGACGCCGCGCCTTGAGGTAAGCTGCGAACGTTCCGTTACCCGCTTGCCAAAGCATCCAGATGAATCCAACGCCCGAGAGTCTTGTCGAAACGCTGTCGCAACGAGGCATCCAGGTTCCGGAGGGCCGACTCCGAATCGTCGGATTCGGCGATTCCGAGGCGCTCTCGGCCGAACTCATCGCGCTGATCCGCGAGGGGACCAAGCGCGGCACCTGCAGCATGCTGTGGTCGTGGGAGTTTGAGGGCGAGGACATTCCCGCGGTGGGCGACATCGGGATCGTGCTCGACTATGCCGATCGTCCGGTGATGATTCACCGCATCACGCGTGTCGAGATCGTGCCGTTCAACGAAGTGTCCGCCGAATTCGCCGCCAGTGAAGGCGAGGGCGATCGCTCGCTTGCGTATTGGCGCAAGGCGCACTGGGATTTCTTCTTGCGCGAGTGCGCGCAGATTGGCCGCACGATCGACGAAACCATGCCGCTTGTCTGCGAGACCTTTGAGGTGGTGGAGACGTGGGCGTGAGTTATCATATGGGCCTGCGCGACTGGCGAGAAAAGATGGATCACCATCGGGAAGCGTAGAGGCCGCACCGCCGTTCGCCTGGGCATCTTGATCGTTCTCTATGGAGACTTCCAATGACTGCCCTGATTGCTACTCTGACCGTTCCGCCAGCTTTTACATCCCCCTCTGCTGTACCTCTGTCGCGGGCATTCCCTCCTCCGCAGGGACTCGTACTCGCCCACCTTCGTTTTGATCTACTGCAACGTAGCGGCTTTGACACCGCAACGGCCGGGAGCTGAGCGATGAACCACCCTCTGACATGCCTGATCCTGGACGGCAAAGCGGTTGCAGCCCAAGGCGAACACGACCTGTCCGCACGCGTCGCCGCGCTCAAGGCAATCAACGGCGCACGCACGCCGATCCTGGCCACCATTCTGGTCGGCGACGATCCCGCTTCGGCCACTTATGTGCGGATGAAGGGCAACGCGTGCCGGCGCGTCGGCATGGACTCGCGCCTCGTCGCTTTGCCTGCCGGCAGCACCACGGACGAAGTCCTCGCCGAGATCGACCGGCTCAACGCCGACCCAGACGTTCATGGGATCTTGTTGCAACACCCGGTGCCGGCTCAGGTCGACGAGCGTCGCTGCTTCGATCACATCTCGACCCTCAAGGATGTGGACGGCGTGACGAGTCACGGCTTTGGCCGGATGGCGCTCGGCGAGCCGGCGTTCGGCCCCGCCACGCCCACCGGCATCATGCGGCTACTGGCTCACTATGGGATCGAGCTTGCCGGCAAACGTGCGGTGGTGGTCGGGCGCAGCGCCATTCTGGGCAAGCCGATGGCGCTGATGCTGTCGAATGCAAACGCGACCGTCACCTTGTGCCATTCGAAGACCGTGAATCTCGAAGCGGAGGTGCGGCGCGCGGAAATCGTCGTGGGCGCAGTGGGCAAGCCGAAGTTCATTCCGAACCACTGGATCAGCGATGGCGCGGTCGTGATCGACGCCGGCTACCATCCAGGCGGCGTCGGCGATATTGATCTCGACGGACTGGCAAGCCGTTGCGCGGCGGTGACGCCCGTGCCCGGCGGCGTCGGACCGATGACGATTGCGACACTTATCGCGCAGACCGTCGATGCCGCCGAGCAGGCTGCCCACCCCACCGGCCAAACCGATTGACCAAAGAATTAACGCGCGTTAGCATCGTCCCATGACCTTCGCTACCCGCTCACTCGTCTGCTTCATGCCTGCATGCTGTCAAAGCCTGCCAGCGGGAGCTTGCGTCTAGCGCGTCGCGTTACGTCACGTCCGAGCAAGTCCCGATGGCCACCTGTTGAAAAACCGGTGGCCTTTTTGTTTTTTGCGCATCCCTAACCCCCAACACTCAACCCACGGAAATGCCGATGTCTCTCGCCTTGTACGACACCTGGTCGCGCGCGCTGCGCCCGTTCACTGCTTTGCAACCCAGCCACGTGGGTCTGTACTGCTGCGGACCGACGGTGTACGACCATGCGCATATCGGCAATCTGCGCACCTACGTGTTCGAAGACGTGCTGCGGCGTGTGCTCGCGCTAAACGGCTACGAGGTGCGGCATGTCGTGAACATCACCGATGTCGGTCATCTCGTCTCCGATGCCGATGAAGGCGAAGACAAGATGGAGAAGGGCAGCCGACGCACGGGCGCATCGGCCTGGGAGATTGCCGAACGCTATACCCGCGCATTCATGAGCGACTGGCAAGCACTCAACCTGCTGGAACCCACCGTGTGGTGCCGCGCGACGGACCATATTGCGGAGCAGATCACCTTCATCGCCGAGCTGGAACGCAATGGCTACACATATCAGACCAGCGACGGCGTGTACTTCGACACCAGTCGCCAGGACGACTACGGTTATCTGGCGCGCCTCGATCATGCGGGCTTGCAGGCCGGCAAGCGGGTGGCCGTCGGCGAGAAGCGGCGCGCGACCGACTTTGCGCTGTGGAAATTCAGCCCGCCCGACTCGACGCGGCAAATGGAATGGGACAGTCCATGGGGACGTGGTTTTCCGGGCTGGCATATCGAGTGCTCGGCGATGTCGGCCAAATACCTGAGTCCGTGGTTCGACATCCATTGCGGCGGCGAGGACCACATCGCCGTGCATCACAGCAACGAGATCGCACAGACGCAGGCTTGCCACGGCACGCGGCTTGCCAACTTCTGGATGCACGGTCATTTTCTGACGCTCGATGCCGCCAAGATGTCCAAGTCGGATGGCGACTTTCTGCGCCTGCAGAGTTTGACCGAGCGTGGGATCGATCCGCTGGCGTACCGCTATCTTTGCTTGAGCGCGCATTACCGGAGCAAGCTGCGTTTCAATCATGAGGCGCTCGATGCCGCGCAAGCTGCATTGGACAGGCTGCGCAAAGCGTATGCGAGCTGGCCTGCGGGCGGTACGGTGGACGCGGGGTTCGTCGCGCGCTTCAATGCCGAGGTCAATCAGGATCTGAATTTGCCGCGTGCGCTGGCGGTCGTGTGGGAGGTGGTGAGAAGCGATCTGCCGGTGGAGACGCGTCGGGCGACGGTCGATGCCTTCGAACCGGTGCTTGGATTGCGGCTCGCCGATTGGCATGCAGAGGCGTTCGAGATTCCGGCGGATGTGGCCGTGCTGGCTCAACAGCGTGAGAGGGCTCGCGCTGCTAAGGACTGGGCCGAGTCAGACCGGCTGCGTGAGACGTTGAAGGCAGCGGGTTGGCAGGTTGAGGATGGTGTGGGCGGACAACGCTTGAGTCCGCTGGCCGGGACTGGGATCCAGGAGCGGAGTTGAAGCGATGCTCTACCGAGGCGCGGCCCAAGCTCACGCTCACGCTCACGCCTAGCCGCGCCCCTCTGCGCAACAACGCGGCAGCGGGTGTGCGCTAACGCTTACGCTAGGGAAGGTCAACGAGACCGGGTATCTCATCGACGCACTCAAGTAGACGCAGTGGCGACTGATCCGCCAATTCCTTGCGCGAACCGTATCCCCATAGCACGCCGACTGAACCGATGCCATTCGCATGAGCGGCCAGCAGATCCACAGAGCGATCGCCGATCATCCTCGCCTGCGGATCGACAGCACCGTCGCTTAGCAAACGCGCGATTTGCTGTTGCTTCGTCACGCCGATATCGCCACCGCTAATAAAGCGAAAATGATCGCGTATGCCGAACCGGTGCAAGATCTTGTCCGCGAAGTTTGCGAGCTTCGACGTGCAGATGCCCATGGGGATGCCCTGTTGCGCCAGCGCATCGAGTGCGGTGTCGATGCCAGGGTAGAGCGTATTTTCTGCGAAGCCGGTTTCGGCATAACGTTCGCGATACAGCAAGATCAACTGGCGGACCTCAGCTTCGGGTGCGCCGGTGACGACCCGGAATGTGTCGTCGAGCGGAGGTCCCACATACTGCGCGACCTCCGACTCGGGAAGCGCCGTATAGCCTAGGGATGTCAGCGCGTGATTGATGGATCGGCTAATGCCCACCAGCGGATCGCTGAGCGTGCCGTCCAGATCGAAGAGTAGCGTTCTCATGTCTATTGCGTCGTCAGGTAAGTCGTGATTGGAGATGGCGCTTCGCGCATGCTCCCCGACACCGCCCAGCAAGTCAACTGTATGCAGACTGCGCTACGATCATTGCTATCGCTGCGCGTTCTCTCGCCGTCCTCCCAAGCAGCATAAACGACACCTCCAACCCTACCCGCATATGAAAAGCGCTCGCGCCTTTTTCGACCGACTCAATCAAGACTATCTGACGATTCATCAAAAGGAATGCGAGCTCTTCTGGCTAACACACACCGGCCAGAGCGACGACCACGACGCGCAGGGCGCGGCTGGTCTCGCACGCAGAACCTTCCTCGCAGACGCGCAACGCCTGGCGCAAAGCCGCGACCATCTCGCGAGGATTGAGGCCACGGCGCAGTGTGACGAGCGCGATGGGCTCGTGACCGGCCTGCGCGGCTGGGTCGCGGCCTTCGAAGGCAACGCGATGGGTAGCGAGCGCGCCAACGTGTTGCTGACCGAGCTGATCAAGATGGACGCCGAGCTGTTCGCGTGCCGCCAGGCGTACAAGATGCATCATGTCGGCGCGTCGGGGCTTACCGAAGAGGCCTCACCTGCCACGCTACGCTCGAACCTGGCATCGAACCCGGACGACGCGTCACGCAAAAGCTCGCACGAAGCGCTGCATGGACTCGAACGCTGGGTGCTGGACAACGGTTTCCTCGAGATTGTGGCGAGGCGCAATGCATTGGCGCGTGAACTCGGCTATCGCGACTTCTTCGACTACCGGCTGCGCACCGGCAGCGGCATGAGCCCCGAGCAACTCTTTGCGATCTTCGACGAGTTCGAGCGGAGTACACGCGAGGCGCATTTCGCCTCGTTGAACCGCCTCGTCATGGAGCACGGCGACGCGGCCTTGCAGCCGCACAATTTACCCTACCGGATGCGCGGCGGCGCGGCGCAAAAGGTGGACGCCTACTTTCCGTTTAGCAAGGCGCTGGAGCGTTGGGCGGAATCGTTCCGGCGACTTGGCGTGTCGTATCGCGGCGCGCGGATCGAAATCGATTTGCTGGACCGGTCCGGCAAGTTTCCGACGGGCTTTTGCATCGCGCCCACGCCGAGCTATCGCGACGACAGCACCGGCTGGGTGTCGGCGGATGTCCGCTTCACCTCGACGGCACGCCCGCAGCAAGCGGGTGCAGGACTGCAGGGGCTTAACGTGCTATTCCACGAGGCTGGACACGCTGCGCATTTTTCTAACGTGGCGCGCAATTCGCCCTGCTTCTCGCACATCTACGCCCCTAGCTCGCCTGCGTACCTTGAAACGCAGGCGAAGTTCTTCGATGCATTGCCGGGCGATCCCTGCTGGATCAGACGGTATGCGCGCAACGCAACCGGCGAGCCGATGCCCGACGACATGCTGCGCTCGCGTGTCGAGTCGAACCAGGCGTTCCTCGCTCACGCCGAACGCCGCGATCTGGTGCCGACGTATTTCGAACGGGCGCTCTATGCCATGGACGATGCCGAGCGCACCATGGAGTCGGTGCTCGAACTGGCGCGTTCGCTGACGCTGCGCATCCTTGGTGTGCCTCATCACACGGGCTATGTGCTGAGCATGCCCCATCCTATCTATCACGACATCGCGGTCTACTATCACGGCTACCTGCTGGCTAAGATGGCGGCGTCGCAGACGCGTGCCTATCTGACGCGCTCGCTTGGTTATATCGTCGATAACCCCGCCGTCGGGCCGCTGCTTGCGAAACACTACTGGACGTCGGGCAACAGTCTGACGCTCGATCAAACCTTGCGGAACATGACGGGGGAGAGTTTGACTTCGGCTTATCTGGCGACGGAGTGCAATCGTTCGCCGCAGGAAGCGTGGGCACTCGCACAGGAAGCCTTCGAGCGGGCCGATCGTGTCGCGCCGCTTATGGCCACGGGCGAGGGAGATCTTGATGCGTCGATCTCGATCGTTCATGGCGCACAACGCATTGCGACCAACGAGGCATCGCTACCGGCAATGTACGCGGAGTTTGAGGCGTGGATCGAGCGGTCGGCGCAGGCCGCATAGCGAGGTTAGGCGGCACAAGGTTGAGCGAAAGCGGCATGGTGCGCGAGTGCGCCCTCGACGTTCCGCTTTCCGTTTTCCGTTTTCCGTTTTCGGTAGCGGACCTCACATAACACTTGTGCCAATTTCAATGATCGTTTATAAAAACATATCTCGATCATAAGTCGAGATAACACCTATCTAACGTTCACTCGCGGAGGATGCTATGTCACCGTTAAACGTAATGCCGCACTGATTTTCCCACTCTCCACGCAGCACGCGCCGCCTTTCATTGGCCGGCACTGCTCGCTTCGCGCATTTCCTCGTATCCGTTTCCCTCGCTCGTTTCACTTCGCTTCCGCGCGTCGCGCGACAACTCGAATTCACCATTTGATAGCGAAGCAGAAATGAAACCGCAACCTACCTTGACTGGCATAAAGCGTTGCCATCCAACCCGACGCCGCGCTGCCGCGAGCGTGCCCGATCGCCCCAGCCTCGACGCGCTCGAAGCGCAGTGGACCGAGTATTGGCAAGCGCAGCACACCTACCGCTTCGACCGCAACGCCGAGCGCAACGAAGTCTTTTCGATCGACACTCCGCCGCCTACCGTCTCGGGTTCCTTGCACATGGGTCATGTGTTCAGCTACACGCACGCGGACATCATCGCCCGCTATCGGCGTATGACGGGCAAGAGCGTTTTCTATCCGATGGGATGGGACGACAACGGCCTGCCGACGGAGCGGCGCGTCGAGAACTTCTACGGCGTCATCTGCGACCCGGATGCGGCCTACGACCCGCACTATCGCGAACCTGCGGCACCGGCTGCGCGTCGCGCGGAATTTGCGCGGATCAGTAGGCGCAACTTTATCGAGCTGTGCCATAAGCTGACCGCCATCGACGAACGCGCCTTCAGGGCGCTGTTCGTGCGTCTTGGCATCTCGGTGGATTGGAGTCTCACCTACGCCACCATCGACGACCGGTCGCAGCGCGCCAGCCAGTTGGCATTCCTGCTGAATCTGGAGAGAGGAGAGTTGTACAGCCAGGACGCACCGTGTCTGTGGGACGTGACGTTTCAGACTGCGGTCGCGCAGGCGGAACTCGAAGATCGGGAGCTTGCTGGGGCGTATCACGATCTGCGCTTTGTCGATCATGGCGGCAACCCGATCGTGATCTCCACGACGCGCCCGGAACTGTTGCCGGCTTGCGTGGCCCTGGTGGCTCACCCCGACGATGAGCGCTATCGCCATTTGCTGGGAACGACAGTACGCTCACCGCTCTTCGGGATCGACGTGCCGGTCATGGCGCATCCGCTCGCGGAGCCCGCGAAGGGCACGGGTCTCGCAATGGTTTGTACCTTCGGCGATGTCACCGATGTGATCTGGTGGCGCGAGCTCAGCCTGCTGACGCGCAGCGTGATTGGCAAGGACGGCCGTCTGCAGGACGAGGTGCCGCAGTGGCTCGCGTCGCCGCGTGCCCAGCAGGCTTATGCGCGGCTCGCCGGTGCGTCTGTCGCGCAAGCGCGCAGCCGTATTGTCGAGATGTTGACCGAAAGCGGTGACCTGTCCACGCCGCCGCGGCCACTGAAACACAGCGTCAAATACTTCGAAAAGGGCGATCGCCCGCTCGAAATCGTGGCCACACGGCAATGGTATCTGCGCAGCGGAGGACGCGATGACGCATTGCGCGCGCAATTGCTGGAACGAGGCACGCAACTGAGCTGGCATCCCGAGTACATGGCTGCGCGCTACGATCACTGGGTGGCGGGCCTGAACAGCGACTGGCTCATCAGCCGCCAGCGCATTTTCGGCGTGCCGATTCCGCTGTGGTATCCGCTCGACGCAGCCGCCGAGCCGGACTACAGCAAACCGATACGCCCCGACACGTCTGCATTGCCGGTGGATCCACGTTCACACGTGCCACCCGGTTACACCGAGGCGCAACGAGGCCAACCCGATGGCTTCCTGGGCGAAGCCGACATCATGGACACGTGGGCCACCAGTTCGCTGACGCCGCAAATTGCAGGCGGCTGGCAGGACCCGGACGGGTGTTTTGCGAGAGTCTTCCCGATGGACCTGCGTCCGCAGGCACACGACATCATCCGCACGTGGCTGTTCTATACGGTGGTGCGCGCCGGCTTCGAAGCGCAGAGCGCGCCCTGGAAACACGCGATGCTCTCCGGTTGGATTCTCGATCCGGATCGCAAGAAGATGTCGAAGTCGAAGGGCAACGTCGTCACACCGATGGCGCTGTTGGACACCTACGGCTCCGACGGCGTGCGCTATTGGGCCGCGATGGGCGGCCCGGGAACGGATACCGTCTTCGAAGAAAAGCAGATGAAGGTGGGCCGCAGGCTTGCGCTCAAGCTGCTGAACGTGTCGAAGTTTGCATTGGGCTTCGATGGGGATCCGGATGGATGCCTGACCGAGGCCCTCGACCACGCCATGATGCGGCGTCTGGCCGCTGTGGTTGCGGATGCAACGGTCGCGCTGGAGGCGTTCGAGTACAACCGGGCCATCGAATGCACGGAAGCTTTCTTCTGGTGGTATTGCGACGACTACGTCGAACTCGTGAAGGGACGCGCCTATGGCAACGGCGCGCCGGCGGAGTCGGCCCGCCACGCGCTGGCCGCTTCGCTCTCGGTGCTGCAGCGGTTGTTCGCGCCGTTTTTGCCGTTTGTTGCGGAGGAGTGCTGGTCCTGGTGGATGGAGGGATCAGTGCATACCGCGCAGTGGCCGACGCTTGAGGCGTTCGAAGCAGCGACCGGAAGCGATGACGGTTCGTCGTCTGCGGTGTTCATCGCGGCTGTCTCTGACGTGCTGGGCGAGATTCGTAAAGCCAAATCCGAAGCCAGCTTGTCGATGAAGGCCGAGGTGAAGCAAGTAGTGGTCGAAGACGCGCCAGGCCGGCTGGAACTGCTCAAGCTCGCACAGGATGACTTATGCGAGGCAGGACAGGTCAAGCAGTTGGAAATGCGTGCCGCTGATGGGTTCCGTGTGCGAGTGGAGTTGTCCTAGCGCAGCCGCTCAACCCCATGCCGCGTTTTGCAACACGACGCGGTAACCATCGGGGTCTTCGAACGTCACGCCCAGGCGGTCCCAATAGGGATTCTCGGACCGGCAGGGCGCAATGCCCAGCGCCTGCATTCTCGCGACCGCTGCGTCCCACGCCTCGCGCTCCGGCAGATACAGCACCAGCAAGTGCTCCGCCGTGGGCGCGTTGGCGACGGTCACGCCGTGCTGATGCGTGAACTCGATGTGCCACGGGTAGTCCCGCCGTCCCAGGATAATCCCGTCAAAACCTTCATGGTCTTCGAAGTGGGCCAGCACCTCGAAACCTAATCCCTCCGTGTAAAAGCGGGCGACTCTGCCGATGTCGTTCGTTGGCCGTGCGACGCGCAAAATGGGCGGGGGCATCTCATCGCTCTCCATAGGGGTGGGCTCGCAATTTCGATGCACAGCATAGCGTGCGCTTCGGGACTGCGCCGAATGCCCGTGGGACGAACGGGTTATTCCGCGCTGCCGTTCCCGGCGGCCACCATTGCGCGCGCTCATCGCGGCATGTATCTTGGCGATGAACCTGCCGACACGTCTGCGCCACGACCGCGATCGTGCGAATCGTGCGTCGCGATGGCCCGGCACTCACACTCTGGAATCGCTCATGTACCCATCAATTGAACCCTACAAGCACGGATTTCTCGACACCGGCGACGGACACCAGGTCTACTGGGAGTTGTGCGGCAATCCCAATGGCAAGCCGGCGGTGTTTCTGCACGGCGGCCCTGGCGGCGGCTGCAGCCCGGAGCACCGGCGTCTGTTCGACCCGGCGCGCTACAACGTGCTGCTGTTCGATCAGCGCGGCTGCGGCCGCTCCAAGCCGCACGCCAGTCTCGACCACAACACCACGTGGGATCTGGTAGCCGATATTGAACGGCTGCGCGAGATGATCGGCGTCGAACAATGGGTGGTGTTCGGCGGCTCGTGGGGCAGTGCGCTCGGCCTCGCCTATTCGGAGACGCATCCGCAACGCGTCACGGCGTTGATCGTGCGCGGCATCTTCACCATGCGCCGTGCCGAACTGCTCTGGTACTACCAGGAAGGCGCGTCGTGGCTGTTCCCCGATCTTTGGGAGGGCTTTCTCGCGCCGATCCCTGTCGAAGAGCGTGGCGATCTGATGGCGGCCTATCGCCGCCGTCTGACCGGCGACGATGAAGCGGTCAAGCGACAAGCTGCGCGCGCGTGGAGCTTGTGGGAGGGTCGCACGATCACCCTGTTGCCCAGCCCCGAACTCGAACAACATTTCGGCGACGACGAATACGCGCTTGCTTTTGCGCGGATCGAAAACCACTACTTCGTCAATGACGGGTTCGTCGAGGAAGGACAACTGCTGCGGGACGCGCATCGCCTCGCGGACATTCCCGGCGTGATCGTGCAAGGCCGTTACGATGTGGCTACGCCGGCACGTACCGCGTGGGATCTGTCCAAGGCGTGGCCCAAGGCGAGTTTCCAGATCGTGCCTGACGCCGGCCACGCTTATAACGAGCCTGGCATCCTGCAGGCGTTGATTGCGGCGACGGATCGGTTCGCGAGCTAGGCGAGCAAAGCGTGCGTTGCTGCCTTAGGTAAGCGATGTCCGCAGAGGGATAAGCGGACATCGCGGTACCCTGCCTCGATTGATCAAGGCTTCGCTTGCGCGCGGACCAACCGAATGCCCCAGCCCGTGCGGATGGTCCCGTCGTTTTGCTGCAAGCCTGATAGCGCGTGAATCACATCTTCACGCAGCCGCGCTTTGGCCGGTGCGGAGAGCCGGTCGATATCGTAGGTTTTGGTCAGCGAGTCCCACAGCTCGTGGGGAAGCGGTTCCCAATCGACGTCCAGGTCTTCGAACTGCACGTTTTCGAAGTCGTGCTTGAGCAGTTCGGTCCATCCTTCGTTGCTCCGAGTCCGGGCGTCGCCGAACGGGAGCAATCCTGCATCTTCCTTGAGAACGGGCAGGAGAACGTCGCGCAAAACCTTGTTCGCTTCGCCGAGCAAAAAGCTGCGTCCCACCACCGTGGCGAATTGCCCTCGCGGACGCAGCACGCGCCGGATTTCCTTGATCACCGCTTCGATATCGTCCATCAGCATGACGGCCATGTGCGACAGCAGGCAGTCGACGCTGCCCGTTTCGACGGACAGTTCCTGCGCGCGTTCCTTCAACAGCGCGACGGAGTCCGGAAGCGTGGCCCGCGCGACGTCCAGTTCGCCTTGGCTCATGTCGACGCCAATCAGCTTCAGCGACGGCCCCGGTCGGTCTGAGAGCAGCTTGAGCAGATGTCCGTCGCCGCAGGCAAGATCGAGGACCGTCAGCGGCGTCGTCGATGCCGGGACGCATGCGACAAGGGCGTCATAGGTCGAGGCGTAGTCGGCCGCGCTGGAGTGGGCACGAAGGTGCGCGAACGCGGCGCTCGTGGCACCGGGCTCACGCTGATGGAAGTCTTGCAGATACGTCTCGACAGGGGACAGTGCTTTCATGCGTGGCGACTCCGGACAAGATATGCGTGACGCGTCGTTGACGAAAACGTTTCGGCCGAGCGGGGGGCGATTATCCGTCGCCGAAGCGGCCTTGGCAATTCACCTGGAGCGCGCTGCCTGGACGCGCTGAGCGTCTTTCGATCACCTGTCATGGGCCGGCGCGCGACGCTGGCGCGCGACGCTTGACGCAAGCGCTGCGAACCTGGAATATGGGCGGGCGTGCGATAACCGACGTTGTCCCTTTCATACGAGAGGTGCGAGATGGCTTTCGAACAATCCCCTTTCTTCGAAGGCGGCTGTACTTGCCGCGCGGTGCGTTACCGCATGACGAGCAAGCCGCTGTTCGTTCACTGCTGTCACTGCCGCTGGTGTCAGCGCGAAACCGGCACCGCCTTTGCGCTCAACGCCTTGATCGAGGCGGACCGCGTCGAACTGCTGCAAGGGGAGATTGAACTTGTCGATACGCCGTCGCTAAGCGGTAAGGGGCAAAGAATTGCCCGCTGTCCGACATGTCATGTGGCGGTGTGGAGCCACTATGCAGGAGGGGGCAATGCGGTTTGTTTTGTTCGGGTGGGTACGCTCGATGAGCCTGATCGTTTCCCACCGGACATTCATATTTTCACCGCGTCTAAACAACCTTGGGTCGTGCTGCCGGAAGGCACGTTTGCGGTTGAAGAGTTTTACAAGGCTTCCATTTATTGGCCGCAGGAGAGTCTTGAGCGGCGTGCCGCGCTTGCGGCTCGGAAGTAGCTTAAGGTAGCTCGCGGTATCAAACGCAGTGGTTGCCTGTCACACGCCTCAATACCCAGGTAGAGATCTTGACGCGCACTCAACAAGAAGAAGCGATCGCAGTGGACCCATTCGAAATCTACCGGACTTCGTTTTATAAGCTAAGCCAGGCGTATAGCTTCCATGTGCCTGGTTATCTGATTCTCGAAACGCTTTCGCCTGCTCGGCGCTTCTCTGATATTCCCAGCGAGGCCGATGCCGATCTGGTGTCGTGCTTTCGCGTCGCAGAGCGGCTGCTCGATAGCTTGCTAAACCCTGAGCGGATCTACTTTCTTCGTTTTGGCGAGAGCACGGAGAATATCCACTTCCACATCGTGCCGCGCACCAGTGCGATAGCGGACATGTATGGACGGCCAGCTCCTGGTGAAGACGCACTGAACGGCGCGGGCGTCGTCAGTTGGTTGTGGGCGAATCATCAGCGTCTGGGGTACGCGGAGTCGGACGTTCGCGTGTTCATCCAGGCCGCGCGGCAGAGTCTCTTACCCTAATCACTGCCCCTCCAGCCCTTTGGGCAACTCACCAAGCTGACGAAACACCGAAAGCCAATCCTCAAGATGCCATGTCTTCGCAATCAGATTCCCGCGCATCTGATGGAACGAATGAATCGCGAACTGGATGTGTTTAGAGCTTGCAGCAATCCCAAGCAGTTCGCCGGATTGTGTGCCGCTCACCTCCGCGCGAACGCCCACCCGGTCGCCATGCACCAGCACGTCGAGAATAGTGATCCGCATATCGGGAAGCGCTGTTGCGAGGTTGTCGAAGATGGGGATCATCTGGTCGGGCCCCAGCGTCGCTCCGGCGGGCTCCGGGACATATTCCCAATCGGGGGTGACGACCGCTCGTAGCAAGGTCACGCTTTTCTTCTCGACGGCCTCGTAGAACGCCTTAATCGTTGCCTGCGCCACCTGTTCGCTGGTGCTTTCGGTCATGATCGGTTTCTCCTGAAGAATGCTCCACGGATGCTTCGTAAGCATGCACTCCACGTTCGCGATCAGGCAAGCGGTTTGCAAAGAACCGTATTCAACCGCCGACCAGCGACATCCGCACGGTGGGATAAACCTTTGCCGATCCCGGCCTGCGCGGCGCCGAACGCAGTTCGGAATAGCGGTCGTCGCGTTGGATCCACCGGCCGCGCACCGCCGTTGCCAGTTGCTCGACGGAGGCGTTGTCAGCGAGCCAGGGTCTGAGGTCCGTGCCCTGGGTGGCGAACAGACACGTATAAAGTTGACCGTCGGCCGATACGCGGGCGCGCGTGCACGTCCCGCAGAACGGTTGCGAGACGCTCGCGATGAACCCGACGTCGCCCTCACCATCCGCATGGCGATAGTTGACGGCCGTACCCATCTGCTCAGGACTGACGATGGGGATCAACGGGAACTCGGCTTCGACGATTTGCCGCGTTTCGCGCGCCGTGATCACCTTCGTGTTCGACCAGCCGCCCGCACCGCCGACGTCCATGTATTCGATAAAGCGCACGGCCACGCCGCTGCCCTTGAACTGCCGGACCAGCGGCAGGATCTGGCTGTCATTGACGCCCCGCTCGACCACCGCGTTGACCTTGATCGGCGCGAGTCCGACCGCGCGTGCTGTTTCGATACCGTCCAGGATCCGCGACACAGGCATGTCGACGTCGCTCATACGGCGGAATACGGCATCGTCCACCGCGTCGAGGCTGACCGTCACGCGATTGAGGCCGGCGTCGCGCAGCGAGCGTGCCTTCGCGGCGAGCAGGGAGCCGTTTGTCGTGAGTGCGAGCTCCATCGGCTTGCCGCTGGCGGTGGTCAGCTTCGCGAGCTGTTCAATCAGCGCTTCGAGCCCACGGCGCAGGAGCGGCTCGCCGCCGGTGATGCGGATCTTCTCCACGCCGAGCAGAGCGAACGCTTTCGCGAGCTTGACCATCTGTTCGAACGACAGGCGTTGCGCAGACGGCAGGAAGGGATAGTCCGGGCCGAAGGTGTCGCGCGGCATGCAGTACGTGCAGCGAAAATTGCACTGATCGATGACGGACAGACGCAGATCGCGCAGCGGCCGATTGAGTTTGTCGAGGGGGGGCGAGGCATCGCTGACGGATACGCGATGGCGGTATTCCGTTTCTGCGGCGATGGGCGCGTCGATGATGTTCACGAACTATCCGAAAGTGGGCAGCGTGCGGCGGGGACCGAGCAACGCTACGGCCCTTAATGACATGCTGTCAGGATAGTGTTTCCCTCCCGTGTATGGGACGCACAGTCTGTGGAGGATTTAAGGAGTACAGTTTTGTGCACCGCATGGTCATCGGACCGCGCAACCTTTACCGCATCGCGCAGGCATTCGGAAACCATCATGTATTCGTTTCGCGCTTGCTCTCTTCTTCGACGGTAAAGATTGCCTCGGGAACGGCTTCGAGGCGGGCCTTCGGTATCGGGTCGCCACTGGCGTCGGAGAAGCCGTAGGTGCCGTCCGCAATCTTCTGCAGCGCCCGCTGGATGTTTTGAATGCGACGGTCGTTCGCATTACGTAGCGCCTGATTGACTTCATCCTGAGCCATGCCCTGTGCGTCGTCTTCGAACTCCTCGGCTTCCTCGCCGTGCTCCTGCTCGTCTGCACGGCCACGCGCGATCGTATTTTCTTCTCCGCCCAGCACTTCCCGGCGCAGCGCTTCGAGACGCGTACGTTGCTGCGCAATGAACTCCGTGCTCAATGGGGTGGGTTGCGCCGGCATGGTTTTCTCCTCTGTCATGGCTATCGTGTGGTTCGACGCGTCAGCACGCCGTCGCGGCAGCACGTAGTGATCCGCCCTGGATTTAGCATAGTTGAAGTTCGTGGAAGTCCCAATGCTATCTGGTGGACTACCGTCAGGTAAACGACAGCACGATAAGTATTACTGAGTTAATCGTGAACGCTGGCCGATAGCCTTGTGGATTCCCAGATTGGCACTACACTGGTGGACGGGCTCTCATGCGCCAATCGTGCATCCTTCGCGGCTAGACACGGAGAAAACAATGGAGACACACACTGTTTCGTACGGCGAATTCGAAATCGTCGTGCGGCCCGAGCGTAACGCGCGCGGCGCTTGGATCGCAGACGTGAGTGTGAGTCGCGGCGCGCAAACCATTGTCGATACGCGACCGTCTACTGTTCAGCCGGAATGGTTGAACGAGGAGGAAGCGATCAGAGACGGGATCGAATGGGGCCGCCGGTTTATCGACCGTGAGTTCAACACGCACGAATCCGGCTCCTGGGTGGCGGCCCGTTCGCGTGCGGAACGCTGGTTCCGCGACGCCGAGGAATCGTAGATCGCCGGTGCTGCACGTGCGCCTGAATGTCTCGCGTGTTGTCGGCTGTAAAATAAAAGGATTGGTAAAGGGGACTGTCATGAGCGACCTGCCTTCACGCCCATCGTTGGGCGCCGCGGTGTACTACGACGATGCGTTTGCCGCGCTGGACTGGCTCGAGAAGGCCTTTGGCTTCGAGCGTCAGTTCGTCGTCACGGACGAAGACGGACAACTTGCCCATTCGGAAATGCGTTTCGGCGATAGCTATGTAATGGTCTGCCGCGCATGGAACGAGGACATGGCGAGCCCTCAGACGTTGGGCGGCAAGAACACGCAGTCGGTGCATGTGCAACTGCGCGATGGCATTGACGCCCATTGCGCCCGGGCGCGCGCAGCCGGCGCGGTGATCACGCGCGAACCGGAGGATCAGTTCTACGGCGATCGCGTCTATGCGGCGCGCGACCCGGAAGGCCACGTCTGGAGTTTCGGCCAGACGTTGCGCCAGGTGTCGCGCGAAGAGGCCGAACAGGCCACTGGCCTGAAAATAGACGGCTGGGTGTGAACCGGCGGCTTGGGTCGCGCTTCCTGCCGGATTCTCCAGCCCTTTAGCTACCCGGAGGAAACAGTGCATCTCCCTGGCGTAGCTAATGCGCCGTCCACCTGAGGCGATAATTGTGGTCCGCCACGCGGGCTGCGAATTCGTCGCGGCGACCGCACGGATAGGCTCCTTGGGAATGCGACGCGCTAGCCGCGTGCGCTAACGGAGCCTGCCTCATTCAATCGTACGCAGGCTGGCGACGATCGCCAGCCGCCAGGAAACTGTTTGCATGTATAAAAAGGGCGTGGCCTTAGAAATTCAGTTTGCCCCTCAGCGACTCAACGATGGTGCCGGCGATCCGTACTGGATCGATCTGACGCTGACGGAAGCGCAGAGTCTGCTTCAGACGCTACAGACGCAGTTAGCCGCGAACAGCGCGGGGACCGCCGCGCCGCTGGTCGTGAGCCTCGATGACGCGCAAGCTTCGCGCGAAGCGCAGTCCGCCGATTCGTCTGTATCCATCGACGCGCAGGAGGTGTCGGCCAGCAGCGAGTTCAAGCAGTGGGTGTGCGTGATCTGCGGCTGGATCTACGACGAAGCGGCTGGCGTGCCGGAAGAGGGCATTGCCCCCGGCACCCGCTGGGCCGATGTGCCCGTTGATTGGCGCTGCCCGCTGTGCGACGTGGGCAAGGAAGATTTCGCGCTGGTCGAGTTCTAGCCGAGGCGGAATTCATGCGAGGCCGGCTCGGGAACCGGCGCGGCCCGCGCCTAGCTCGATCGCGGCCAGGTTTATTTGGCCATGATCCGTTGGCGTTCAAACGTTACGGCCGAGGCCTCGCCAAAGCGGCCGCTCAGAAAAGCGTACAGCACACTGATCCAGAGAATCGCACCGGTTGCAAACTCTCCGGCTGGGTAGTTCGAATCGGCGCCTGCCATCCACGGGTAGGCCAGTGCGACGACGATCAGCGCGACGCCGGTGACGTAGTGTCGAGGCGCGCGGAACAACCGCGCCAGGGGAAGCAGGTGTAGACCGACGATCAGGATGACTGCAGGTGCAGTCCAGCCGGGACGCCCGACGGCATTCAGGACGATATTCGCTACGACGACCGCGAGCCACTGCACCGCGTTGATCCATCGAAAAGCGCGTGCACGCGCTTTCTGCGCCGCGGGTTCCGCTTTCGGGTCGACGTATGGCCGAAACGCGCGATAGTCGCACCACGCCCACAAAAACAAGGTGCTGCCGGCCATCAATATCAATCCGAGCATCGGCCAATCCCAGCCATGCAGGTGCAGGCACCAGGCTGTCATCCAGAGCGTGCCGAATCCGGCGAAAAACATCTGCCCAACGGCTGAACCGGCTTTACGAGCATACATGGCGTGTTCCACGAATCTCTCCCGAGAAAGGCTTTCACAGAGGTTGATCAAGGGCTTGCAGTTCTGCTGCGGTGCTTGAGTCCTGAATCCGTACGACGATGCATGGCGCGGCTTGGGCGATACCGCTTACCGCAACGCGTCACCCGGGTGCATCAAGGCGTACCGTCGAGAATGCCGCGCAGGTAATCGACGTAGCGCTCGAACGCGCGCCGGCCCGCTGTGGTCAGCGCTACGCGCGTGCGCGGTTTCTTGCCGACAAAGTCTTTAGTGATCTCGATGTAGCCGCACTTTTCCAGTGTGGCGAGATGCGCGCCGAGATTGCCTTCAGTGGCGTCGACGATGGTGCGCAGCCGGACAAATTCGATGGGCTCGCGGTTGGGCAACGCCTTGAGCGCTGCCATGATCTTGAGCCGAACCGGCTGGTGGATGGTTTCGTCTAGCTGATCCATTTACGCGGTCCTCAGCCACAGACCGGCCAACATTAGCGCGCCGCCGCCTACCACCGCCATCCAGAGGAAAAAGTAGGCGGGAAACAGGTAAAAGCCGACGACGGTGAGTGCCGCCATGGCGATACCGGTGATCGCCAACCGGACCCCGATCCATATACCGCCCAGCACGTAAAACAACGCGACGATCAGAGCCATCAGCGCCGCGGATTGTTGCCCCGAGAACGGCTGAAAAATGTTAAGGATGACGATGTAAAACACGAGAATGGCGGCGATAGAACCCAGCCAGCGCCACGCGATGCTATTCGATGCTTCCTGCTTGCCTTTCCCGCCGAGGTACATGCATCCGGCTATGCCGATCACGTCGAGCGCGATCCACAGCCGCGAGGCGAGGGTGGGGAAGAAATGCGTCATGGCAAAACCGATCAGCCAGATGACGCCCCAAAGCACCAGCATGGGCGCGAACCGCTGGTACTGATAGAGCTGGCCGCTGCGGTGGCTAACCGCCTCGACTTCGCGCAGGGCCTGCGATGCTTGCTCAGAGGAGAGTGTCATGATGACTCCATCGGTGTCGTTTCAGAGTACTCTATACGGCAGAGTGAAAAAGTGCAAGGACTCTGTTTGTGCGATTTTAGGGTTGGGGCGCCGCCTGTTGCTGGTTCAGGGTCAGCAGGTGCGCGCGCCAGGACCATTTGGTAGAGTGGCGGCGTCACCGCAAACCAAAATCAAGAACTAGATGAACGACACAAAACAACCCTACCCGACTGTTGTTCAAACCCGGCGATTCGTCCTCTCGCCACTTAGGGCGACTCATGCCGAACGGATGTTCGAGGGACTCAGTGACGAACGAGGCTACGACTTCATTCCCGAGATGCCGCCTGCCAACGTGGGCGCATTGGCGGACCGATACACACGCCTGGAAGGTCAAGTCTCGCGTGACGGTCAGGAAGTCTGGTTGAATTGGGTGATCGGTTCGGCGAGCGAGCCGACGCTATACGGCTACGTGCAGTTCACGATCAGACCGGCCGAGCAGCGCGCGTTCGTTGCCTATTTCGTTTTTCCGCGCTATCAGCGGCAGGGGATCGCGTCGGAGACCGTGGCCGCCGCCTTGTCGAGCGTGGCAGCGACATTTCAGGTCACCCAGATCGACGCGGAGATCGATACGCGAAACGCAGCATCGATCGCGCTGGTGGAGTCGTTGGGCTTCGTTCGCACTCGCGTGGTCGAGCATGCCGATGAATTCAAGGGCGCCGTCAGCGATGAATACCACTATTCGTTCCACGTGTCCGGCAAGCGCTAGGCTGACCGGCTGTCCAGAAGACCCACAGTCGTGTGTGCAAAGCGCCCCTTTATACAAAGCAAAGGAGTTTGCCGAGTGAGCCATGATCCCTCATCAACTGTCACCCTGGCGCCGCAGAACATTTACGACGATACGACCTTCTTCGAAGGCTATAAAGCGCTTCGCGACAACGACACAGGTCTGAACGGCGTATTGGAAATTCCCGCCCTGCATCGCCTGTTGCCTGATCTCTCGAACCTGCAGGTGCTCGATCTGGGCTGCGGCTTCGGCGAGTTCGCGCGTTTTGCGCGAACGCAAGGCGCGGCCTCCGTGACCGGTGTCGATATCTCGAAGCGAATGCTCGAAGAAGCCGCCACACGGACAAGCGATGCGTCGGTGATGTATCTGCATTGCCCGATCGAGCACTACCAGCCGGCACCGGATGCCTTCGACCTCGTCGTATCCTCGCTTGCGCTGCATTACATCGAAGACTATGCGGCGCTGGTCGAGCGCGTGTTTCAATGCCTGAAGCCGGGTGGTCGCTTTCTGTTCTCGGTGGAGCATCCGGTGTGCACCGCGTATCCGGCGGGCTGGGCTCGCGATAACGAGGGTCGCAAACGACACTGGCCGGTCGATCACTACCGTCAGGAAGGCAAACGGGACACGCGCTGGTTTGTCGATGGCGTGATCAAGTATCACCGCACCGTTGAAACCTACATCAACACGCTGATCCAGGCGGGTTTCCGGCTCGAGCATCTCGGCGAACCGGCGCCTTCCGCAGAGGCCTTGAAGGTTCGTCCCACGCTCGAGGACGATTGCCGTCGGCCGCCGTTTCTGTTTTTGCGCGCTTTGCGGCCAGTGGGTTAGGCGCGCGGATGGCCTTCGCTACAAGCAGGCATGTCATTCTCTGAACCGCGGCCACTTTCAAGCGTGCCATCGTTTTCACCCGCCACATTTTCCCTGCCTTAAGCATTCCCTAGTCATTCAGCATAATTGCAAATGAGAATCGTTTGCAATTATGCTGAAACTGTCCCATTATTAAGCGTGCCTCAACGTGGTGATTTTCCTGCGCATGCTTTTACTCGTCCTACCTGTTCAAACTGACTTGACCGTCCTCGGCGAAGCGCATCACTGCGCGCGTCTGGCATTGCGATCGTCCAGGGCTGCCGGCCACCGGCCACTCCTTAAACCGGAGGTTCCATGAATTTCCATAGCTCATCCGCAGTGATGCATTCACTGCTGGACGATCCATCCAGCTCGCACGCCGACGAAGCCGAGCAGACGGTCCTGAACGCGGTTCGCACCTGGTTGCGTCCGCGCTGCGATGCACAGGGCCGCAACGGCGACTGGCGCGACGTGCTGTCCGACGCCGGCGTGACCGTCGACGGTCTCGGCTATTTCGACCTCCTGATGGGTCTGCTGCGACGCTTTGCCTATCGACGCATCGACACGCGCTGCCGTTGCGCGAGCGACCTCGCGAAAGACGAAGCGTCGCTGCTGCAGACCATCGCGTTGCTGCAGCGGGTGCGCAGCGATGCCGCCGTCGAGTTGCTCAACGACTGGCTGCCCGAGCCTGCGGTCAGCGGTGCGCTTAAGATCGTGCGCTGGTTCGCGATTGCGTTGCTCGATGCAGGACTCGTGATTCAGGTGCGCACGCGCCGCGTCACTTATATGCACTGATTGAGCGGACGAGTCTTTGCATGTCGGTTAACTCTTCAATCGCAATTGCGGCAATCGCGGACGAAACACCGGTACCGTCCCACCCATCCAGTCCCGCCCGAGTCGACGGTGCCGACGTTGCCGTTGTGCCGGAACTCGAATTTGTGCCTTGTAGCCTCGCGTACCGGCACGCCGCCGGCATGGTTCATCCGAAAGACGGAGAGTTGCTGCTATGGCGCTTTCGTCCGGAATGGCATCTGGTGTCGAAGGATGAGGCCTACGCGCGTCTTTCGAAGGCCGAACTGGCACGCGTCAGGAGTCATCCCAATCCCGCGCTCGGCAAGCGCTTTGCCGTGGGCCGTGCGGTGATGCGCGAGATTCTGGCCCACATGGTCGGCTGCGCGCCCGGCGACGTCGAACTGACGGAGGATGAGCGCGGTCAGCTGCGTCTTGCGAACGCCAGCCCGCGTGAACCCATTGAAATCGCTATCGCTTATGCGGGGATCTGGATCGTGATCGGCGTGAGCACGAGTCCGCTCGGACTCGCGACCCGTGTACCGACGCTGCCGGACAATGCCGCTAGCGGTCACCCGGAAGCCACGACGCGGTCGCGTCGAACCAAGGCGAGCCGGTCGATCGAAACACGAAGCGGCGTGCGCCACGACAGCCTCACGATCGCAGCAGGGACGCCCGTGCTGAATGCCGACGCGCACGTATTGCGGCAGGATTCGGCGAGCTTCGTGATCGATACGCCCGGCGCCATGCGCTGGCACATTCTCGACCTGCCGATGCCCGGCATCATCAGCGCGGCAGCCGCGGTCGCTCAACCGTTGACGCGCGTGCTTGCGTTCGGTTGGGCGGGGCGCGACGGCCGGACTATCGCACGCTAGCGCGACGCCCCATTCAAAGAAGCCGGTGCCGTCAGCACTTGAGCGGCCGCTGCCGCATCGCGCGCAATCGCTGCGTCGCTGAACGGCACGCGCAACCAGCGTTGCTTCGCGTACTCGCGCGTGCCGTCGGCGTAGTGCGGAGAAGCGGGATCATCCGATTCCGATGAGGCGAGCATCGTGTCCGCCACGACCTCGCCCTGCTCGAACCGCACTATCTGCAGATAGCTGTTGCCGTCCGGATTGACGTCCATCGAATACGCACGCTGATCGAAAGGATGCTGGGCGCACGCTGCAGTGAAGTAACCGCCCTCGCTGCAGCCGCCGAACAGCGGAATGCGCTCGTCATTGCGTTGTACGTAGAGCGCCTGGCTGCGCGGGGCGTCGATAGGGATGCCGGCGCTCTGCAAGGCCGCGAGTGCCGCGCGCATCACCGTGGCGAGTTTGGCGCGGTCGACCGCGATGCCGGACGGCGTCGTCAACGGCCGCTGCGGATCGAACGGCACGGCGTATAACTGCGAAGCGGGAAGATCGTCGAGGCGTCGCCAGAATTCGTCCCACAGTGTCGCGCCGCGTGCATCGACCGCGCCCGTATCGTTCCATGCTGCCAGAACCGTGCATGCCTGCTGCAGATCGCCGGCGTTAGCGGACCCTTGTGAGCCATCCGCGAGCGGCGCGGACGCCGGTACTGACGTCGTGGTTGCCGAATCAGTCGTGCACAAGCGATCGAGCACAGGCTGCTTGAAGAGGATCGCCGACATCGAGCGGCTGTCCAACGCCACACGCTGCAGCGCGCCGGCCGACACACCCGCCGGATCGGCCTGCAGTTGCGCGGCGATGGTGTGGCCAAGGCGGGTACGCAGGGACTGCGCGGTGTCGCTTGCGCCGATCACGCGCGCATAGCCCGTCAGCGGTTCGGCCGGATTGGCGAGCCAGAAGCTGCCGTTGAAATTGCCGACATAGTCGCGCCGCAGCAGGCTCGGCATGTGGGCGACCGGCAACGCTTGCGGCTGCACGGAGTCGCGCTCGACCTGCCAGTCGCATGCGCTGTGTGCGCCGTCGAGGAACGGCACGCCAGGCATGAAGCGAGCGAACGCCTTGCCGATCGCCGTCGTGCAGCTTTGCGCGAGACGATCGGGGACATCGGGTACGGCGCCGATGTCCGCGTACCACACGCGCGGATCGCCGCGGCCGATCGCGAGCGTATTGACCCACGGCATCGCCGCATTGCGCTTCTGGATGCGGATGAAGTCATCGAGCGAGCGCGCCTGATTCCACTCAAGGAAGTTTTCGAAGACGCGGAAGTTGTCGGCGTTGATATCGCGCAGCGCGAACGCCTGCTGTGCATTCCACGCAAGCGCTGGCGATTTCGAACTCAGGTTGACCAGAGGACCGAAGCGCGAGCGGTATAGCGTTCGCGTGACTGGATGCAGGGCGCCATCGGCCGCACGGACCTGGACCGTCACGCGCGTGGGGGTCATCGTTTCCACGTGTCCATCGTATTGATAGGACGTGGGCGACCCCGCTACGAGGCTCAACTGAAACAGACCGAAACGCGCTGCGGTGGAGACCGTATGGGTCCACGCGACATCGCGGTTAAAGCCGATCATCGTTACGGGGACGCCGAGAAGCGACACACCGCTGACGTCGAGCTTACCGGGAATCGTCAGTTGTGCCTGGTAGAACCGGTCCGGTCCGCTCCAGAACCAATGCGGGTTGCCGAACAGGAGGGCGCTGTCGTTGTGCGTCGCATCCGCACCGAACGCGAGTCCGTTGCTGCCCACGCCTTCATGGCCGCCGAAATGCGCCAGCGGCGCAGTGGCGGCCACGCTAAGCGAGGCCGGCGAACCTTGCGGCGTGGCCGAGGCGGCCTGATGCGGTTGAGATTCCGTGACCGCGCCGGGCGGCTGAGCCGTTGCAATGGCGGACGCGAAGCGCGCCGCGCCGCCCGCGAGATTCAACGCATAGAGACGCCGGTAGATGTCCGCCGAGCTGATCTTGCCCACCCACGGCGCCGAGCGGCAGGCCGCATGCGCGCCGGCAGATTCACCGTGGGCGAGCTCGTCCAGATAGCGGTTGTAACCGCTCGCGAAACCGTCGACCAGCGCGCGCATCGGTTCGCTCTGGGCGTTGCGGTAGCGCGTCACGGCCGCATCGTCGTCGATGAAGCGGAAGAAGAAGTCCGCGTCGAGATTGGTCGGTTGACCGAAGGTGGCCTCGCTTGCGGGCTTGGCATCGGCGCCGAAGTAGCGTGAACGCTCGCCCCGGAAGGTCACGAAGGCATCGGCCATCGTGCACAGGTTGTCCTGCGCCTCCACGTAGCCATACCCGTAGCCAAGGCTACCCCAATCGTCCGCCTTCAGATGCGGAATGCCCAGCGCAGTGCGGCGGATCTCGACCCGGTAAGCCGGCGTGCCGGTGTCGGCGTGCTGCTGGATGTCTGAGGAAGGTGCAGTGCAACTGAGTAGGGCAAGCGCGATAGGGACAGCGAGCAGCAGACGCGCGCTGCGGATCAGCAAAGGTATCAGACGCATGGAGTGGTGGGCCGTGCAGGGGTTTCGGAAGGCGCTAGCCGGGAGCGCAGCCGCATGGGAGGTCCGCAGCTGACGGACTTCTTCGACGCTTGGGGTTGCCCCACGTCAGGCCCATACTAATGCGAATGATTCGCAATTACAAGCAAGCGCAACCTTCACGGTTCTTTCATTGCGTTACGAACCCGGCGGCCCGCTCAGCTTCCCAACGCGGCCAGTTGCCTCAGGCGCCGCGCCAGCGCCTTCGATACGACCTGCGATTTCGCGCCGTTGCCGATGCCGCGCGCGGCTTCGCTCTCGCGCAGGAACGCGGCGGTCTCGCTGGCCACGATTTCGCGTTCGTTGTCCGACGTGATCATGTGATACGAGTCGTCGAGGTAGATCGTGCGCAGGAACGGCGAGGCAATCTTCGCTGCGACGTAGTGCGCGTTGCGAGGATTCGCGGTCTCATCGTCGATGGCATGGATGATCAGGCAGTCGGTGGCGATATCCGCGAGCTTTGCACGCACGCGTGTCGCAAGCCGGCTGGCCTCGCGTAGCGCGGGCAGTGAAATGGTCGACGGTCCGACTTCGCTGATGCCGTTGCGCTGCATGGCGCGAGCGATCTTGGCGCGCAGCGCTTCGTTGCGTAGTCCGAACGGCGACGCCTCGCGATATCGCCAACGGCTGCGCAGCGGCGTGTAGTACGCCCAGCCAAGCAGAAAGCGGTACCACGGGATCGCCCAACCGTCGTACGAGAGCGTGACCGACAGCAGCACGACCGCATGCGCCGTCGGCCGCTGGTTGACGACCGCCAGCGCCAGCGCGGCGCCCACCGACAAGCCGCATACCGAGACGCGGGCATAGCGCTTGGCGAGTTTGTCGAACTCGTGCACGGCGGCGTCGACCCATGCCTGCATGTCGCGTTCGCTCGTCCCCGCGCTGTAGCCGTCCAGCACTGGCGCAAAAGCGGTGAAGCCCTCGTTGTTCAGATGACGCGCGAGAAAGCGCATTTCGAGCGGTGAACTCGACAGGCCGTGCAGCATGAGCACGGCGTGCTCGCCGCCTTCCTGGAGGATATGTTTGGCTCGGTCCAATGCTTAATCCTCGATGCGCAGGACCAGGAAATCGCCGGCGTGTGTCGTAAATCGCTCGCCGACGCAATCGACAGGCTTGTAGTGGTGCTCGCCGCTCTTGACGCGCAAGCGATGACTGCCGGGCGAAAGCGTGTTTTGCAGACGTGCGATATCGGCCGGATGGACCGAGGAAAAACGGCTGCCCGGCGCACTGGTATGCGGCAGCGTGCTGGCGCTGCCGGCGGCGTGCTCGGCATCTGGACGCAACGACGCTTTCCGGTCGAGCGCCTGAATCAGAATAATGGTGTCGTGGTAGTGAGGCAGATGGCGCAGCAGGCGATGCGTTTCGTCGATCGTACGAAGTCGCAGCGCACGGTTATTGTCCGCGCGCAGCAGCATTTCATAGCGCGATTTCGCCACTGATGCGAATAGCTCGGCACGGAACTGCATGCGCCGCAGCCGTTCGATCAGGGCGATGATGAAGATCGTCAAGGTTGGATACGAAAGCAGCAGCCTGACGTCGTGGTAATCGAATACCGAGAAATCCGCATAAGGGGGAACAAACAGATAGTCGGCAATCACGAGTCCGACCAGCATCACGGTCAAAGCCGGCCCCAGCCCGAAAAAATATTCGATGAGGGTGGCGGCGACGCAGAAGAATGCGCCCGGCATGGCCGGACCGACGAATGGATTGAGTAAAAGGCGTACCCCGCTCGCCACCGCCAAAGCCAGGCACGCGGCAAGCCAGGCCCGGGAACCGCGTGGCGCCCACCGTTTGGCGTTTTGAATTTTCACAGCACCGCGTGCTTCGTAGCACGCTTAATTTAGAGATTGGGCGCCAATGGTATCGCATTCGCTGGCCGGCGACATCGATTTTGCTAGCACTAATGTGAAGAAAACGCTACAGGGTCCACGTTTCCGTATGTTTCGGTTGCTTACACAATCGACAGGTTTGGGTGTACTCACTAATCGGCACGCGAGGCGAGCCGTTAGAACGTGTACGTCAGTGCGAGCGTGTCCGTGTTTTGCTGAACCCGCCGTGTAATCGGACTGGAAGCAGAGTTGCCATACAGACGGGCAAATTTCAGCTCGACGGTGGCGATCAGCGATTTGGTGATCAGATAATCCGCTTCGACCGTGACGTAGCCCGTCGCCGCGCCGCCGTGCGCGTCGTAGACAGGCAAACCGGACGCTGCGCTCTGGCTCGGCGTCACGCCGAAAAACGTTTGCTGGTAGGTCCCGTTCGTCCACGTGACGCCCGGCCCCGCGGTTAGATACAGCTTTTTGCCGACCGGCAGCGTGAGGGTGGTGTTGGTGTCCACCACCAGCCCTTCGCGGTTGCCGGCAATGTCCTGGGCCGCCGAGGTCGAGAACGTGAAAGCCGATTGCGTGTAGGTGAGGAAGGCCTTGGCGCGCGGCGTGGCGGGCACGTTCTGCAGGCCGCGCAGCCGTGCGTCTTCGCTGGTCTCGCGCTCGGTGAAGTCGTATTGGAGCGCGAGGCCCGCGCTCCAGTTGGCGTTGTTGACGAAATACACCCCGAACAGCATGTCTTCTTTGGCGAAGAAGCGATTCTTGTATTCGATGTCGAACGCCGGAAACGGTCTGAGCCGCATGAAGTTCGCGCCCGGATACGCGGGTTCCCATTGCGCTTCGGCGCCGACGGTCACGGTCCAGTCCGGCGCCGGCGCGGCGGTGGTGGCGTTGGCCGGGGCCTGTTGCGCAAACGCCGCGACAGGCGCCAGCAGACCGGCAAGCGCCATCAGGCCGGCGCCGAGTTGGGGTGACGAAAGCATAGTGCTCGTTCGGAGAGGAGGAAGATCTCTGAGGCGGGACTGTGCGGTTTAAACGCTTCGGTCCTCTATTTAAGCCTCATTGTGAAGCCCGGAAGATTCAGGGCGCGCGTGATTATGAGGGATGCAGCGCAAACCTGCACGCCTTGTCAAAAGCAAAGCGCTGTACAGATGGGGGACACGAGGGGAGATTGGACCGTTGACGCATGCCTCGGCGGGAGGCGTGCAGCGGGCCGCGCGCAGCAGGCGCGGCCCGTGTGGGTCAAGTGTGGAGGCGTTGAACCGTGGCGCAGATTAGAACTGGTGACGCAGGCCGACCGTCACCGCAACCTGGGTACCCGTAGACGAAGGCGACAACGTATTGATCGTGGCATCGCCGAGTACCGAGCCGGTCCCTGCGCCATGGACGTGTTGATACACGCCTTCGACGTAGACATCGGTCCGCTTGCTCAGCGAGTAATCGGTTTGCAGCGTGAACTGATTCCACTCCGGCGATGCGCTGGCGCCACCGTTGCCGTACGAGCCGTCTGTGAAGGTGTACGCACCGGCGAGGCTCAGGCTCGGCGTCAGCGAGTAGCGTGCATTCACTTCGTAGTTGTCGAGGCGCAGGCCGCCACCCAGAGCGGTGTAACCGTCGCCGCCGGCAAACACGCTCGAGAGGTTGTCGATCTGCGAGTGGGTCCACAGCAGGCCCACGGTAGCCGGACCGAACGCATAGTTGCCGCCTGCGCCCCAGATGCGTTGACGTTGCGCGACGAAGTCGGCGCTGCCGTCGTCGAGCGCGACGGCGCCGTTCGGATTCGTGTCGCTTACGCCGCCGCCGGCGTTGTTGAGCTGCAGGTAGCCGGCCGCCAGGTTCAGGGGGCCGTGCGCATACGTGGCGCCAAAGCCATAGGCGCGGTTGTTCGAGAAGCCACCGACCTTGTTGCTGAACGCGTACATGCCTTCAACCGTGAAGCCGCCGTAGGTGTTGCTGGTGTACTTCACCGCGTTGTTGATGCTCATCGAGTCCGCAGCGAGGTTATCGTTGTTGAACGGATGCGCGGAGAGGTTGCCGCCGTAGCTGCCGCCGGCTGAGGAGATCGGGCCGAGCACATCGTTGACGGTGTCGAACTGGCGGCCGAGCAGCAAGGTGCCGAACTGATCTGTTTGCAGCCCGACGTAGGCCTGCTCGCCGAACGCGTCGCCCGCGTTGTAGAGGCTGCCGTTGTTCAGGTTGAAACCGTTTTCCAGTTTGAAGATGGCGTGCAGGCCGCCACCCAGGTCTTCCGAACCCTTGAGGCCATACACGGTGTTTTCCGTGGCGGCGCTGGTTTCTTGCCAGCTGTTATGGCCACCCTGATTATTCGCAAACACGAGACCCGTATCGATAACGCCATACAGGGTGACGCTGCTTTGCGCGTGCGCGGACAATGCGAATACGCCTGACAGCGCTAGTGCCAGCAAAGACTTCTTCATGCTTTTAAGCTCCATGATGTAGCGGGGACTGCGAGAGTCAATCGCCCTAAGCGGTCATACCGTCGTACGGCTTGTCCATGCAGGCCGTACCGCCGCGTCGGGAATCCTGCGGGGTCGTAATGAACGAGAACCGCGATGCTACGGGTTCGGAAATAAAAACGTTGTATAAAGTGACGGCGCTAATCGCGCCAAAAAAGTAAAGGCGAGCCGGCCATTTACGTCGCTGGAACAACAATCTGTTCTCTTTCAATGCGCTATTCACGGTGCATGTCCGCTCATAGAATCGCTTCCTCAGCCTGTTCGTCTGCGTCGTGGACGAACTGCCCTCAAGACGCCAGCAAAGTTGACGATGACGACAGTTCTGCCGCTTAAGCAGCGATATAGCGCAACCGCAATGGGCCTTCACTGGCTTATCGCGTTGCTGATCGTGGCCGGTTTTTATCTCGGCTGGATCATGACCGATATCCCCGGTTTCACGCCCACCAAGCTCAAGTACTTTTCGTGGCACAAGTGGATTGGCGTGACCGTGTTCGTGCTTGCCGTGATTCGCCTCGCCTGGCGCCTGACGCACCGCGCCCCGGAGATGCCGCCCGGCATGGCGCCGCTGCAGAAGCTCGCAGCGGAAGCCGCACACGTGTTTCTGTACGTGCTGATGCTGGTGATTCCGGTCACGGGCTATCTGTACAGCTCGGCAGCCGGGATTCAGGTGGTCTATCTGGGCATCGTGCCGTTGCCGACGCTGATCGGGCCGGACGCCGCGCTGAAGGTCATGCTGAGAATCGTCCACATCTGGTTGAACTACACCTTGCTCGCGCTGGTGATTGTTCACGTGCTGGCGGCGTTGAAGCATCACTTCATCGATCGCGACGGCTTGCTGGCGCGCATGATCCCTTTTCTTAAGTAGCTCTCAAATAGCCTCACGCTCAAGGCAGATATGAAAACTCCTTTCCTTCGCTGGATCCTGGCCGCGACCGCGCTGACCTCGCTGTGCCTCGGCGTGGCGCATGCGCAGGTCGATACGTCGAAAAGCACGGTGACCGCCACGTCAAAGCAGATGAACGTGCCCGTCGACGGGACGTTCAAGAAGTTCACGGCACAGCTCAACTTCGATCCGGCCAAGCCGGCCGCGGGCAGCGCCAAGCTGAGCATCGATACCGCCAGCTACGACCTCGGCGACGAAAGCTACAACCAGCAGGTGCGCGGCAAGGAATGGTTCGACGCCGCGCAGTTTCCGAATGCGACGTTCGTCTCGAGCGCGATTGCGCCGGCGGGCGGTAACCAGTTCAAGGTCAGCGGCACGCTGACCATCAAGGGCAAGTCCGAAAACGTCACGGTGCCGGTCACCGTGGCGCAGCAAGGTACGACTCAAAGCTTCGACGGCGCATTGCCGATCAAACGCAGCCAGTTCGATATCGGCACGGGCGAATGGAAGGACACGTCGGTTGTCGCCGACGAAGTCGTCATCAAGTTTCACATCGTGGCAGCCAAGAAATAAGCCGCACAACCCACCTGGAGAATGATTTTGAAAAAGCAACTTTTGGCTGTAGCCATCGCCGCAGTGGCAGCAGGCGCATCGTTTGGCGCAATGGCCGCTGACGTGACCTATACGCTCGATCCGACCCACACCTACCCGAGCTTCGAAGCCGACCACTTCGGCGGCGTCTCGATCTGGCGCGGCAAGTTCAACAAGAGCAGCGGCTCGGTGACGATCGATCGCGAAGCGAAGACGGGCACGCTGGAAGCGACCATCGACATGACCTCGGTGGATATCGGCAACGGTACGCTGGATACGGAGTTGAAGAGCCCGAAGTTCTTCGACGCCACGCAATTCCCGACGGCCGTCTATAAGGGCACGTCGATGAAGTTCAACGGCGATGTGCCGGTCGAAGTGATCGGCGAGTTGACCTTCCACGGCGTGACGAAGCCGCTGAACCTGAAGATCGAGTCGTTCAAGTGCTTCCAGAACCCGATGCTCAAGCGCGAAGTGTGCGGCACGGAGTCGACGGCGACGTTCGACCGTTCGGACTTCGGCGTCGACTTCGGCAAGACGTATGGCTTCAAGATGGCCACCGTTCTGCACATCCAGGCGGAAGGCGTGAAGCAGTAAGCGAGGATGAGCCCGCTACGCGATGGCGGGTTGCCTTGATGGACGCCCCGGTCTGAGATGACCGGGGCGTTTTTGCATGGGGCGTTGGTGCTGCGCTCGCGTGAAGGCGCGTGTCGGCCCGTTAAGCCTTGCTGCCGGACGGCTTGCCGTCATGCGGACCCATCGGACGCACGGGCCAATCCACCCAGCGGTCCTCGCGGGTGGCTTCGTGAGCCTCGTTCATCGGATAGCGAATCCGGTTTTCCTTCTTTTCGGTCTCGCCGATGACCAGCAGCCGCACGTCGTGATCTGTGTTGTTGATGAAGGTATGGCAAATCCCGGTGCCCGCCGGAAACGCGACCGAGTCGCCCGGCTTCAGCGGATGCAGATGGCCGTCGATCCACACATCCGGTGTGCCTTCGATCACAAACACGAATTCTTCTTCCGCACTTTCGGCATGCGGGTACGAGCTCCGGCGGCCGGGCGGCAGGCGCATGTGGTGAATGCCGATGCGCTGCAGGCCCAGTTTCCTCGCGAGCGGCGCGCCGATACCGAGCAGTTCGGTACTGCCCTTGTAGTGGGCGTCGTCCGCACTCTCCAGCTCGGTCCAGTGGCGGATGAACTCGGGTCGTTCCATCAATGTCTCCTTGTATGGGCGTTCCTTGCGGGTCCGCCGTGCACGGGACGGCCGCACCCGTTTTGATGGCGCGCCGCGTGCGACGATCTTACTGTAGCGAAGGAAGACTTCGTACCGCTACAAAATTCTCCGTGCGTTGCGCAGCAAGCGCGTTGCCGCCTTAGCGGCGCAACGCGCGCAGATGCTCGAGCAGCCTGTCGATTTCCGCCTCGGTGGTCAGATAGCTCACGGATGCGCGAGCAATCGTGTCGAGACCCCGGGCAGTCATATCGAGCGGCGTGTAGGCCACGCCGTTGCTGCCGATCGATATGCCCTGCGCGGCCAGCGCGCGTTGCACCGCGGCCGGCTCGTGGCCCGCCAGGTTGAACGCCACCAGCCCCGAGCGTTCGCGGCCCTGATCGAGGACGGTCACGCCATCGATCTGCGCCAGCTCGGCGCGCAACGTCTGTGCAATGGTGTCGATGCGTGCGCGGATGTGGTCGAGGCCGATATCCAGCGCCTCCTGCAGCGCATTGGCCAGTCCGCAGCGCAGCGCCGGCGCCAGTTCCGACGGTTCGAGGCGCGCGGCGTCGGCCCGCAGGATGGGCTCGCCGCTGGCATCGAGCGGTGCCGAATGGGTGTCGACGAACGCCGGCGTGAGCTGTGGCAGAAAGTCTTGCCGCACATACAGCAAGCCGGTGCCGCGGGGACCGCGCAAGGCTTTGCGACCCACGGTGGTCAGGACATCGCAGCCGATCTGCTGCACGTCGACGGGCAACTGTCCCACGCTTTGCGCGCCATCGATGAAGTACGCAATGCCATGGCGACGCGCAATCTGGCCGATGGCCGCCGCCGGATTGATGAGGCCGCCGTTGGCCGGCATCCACGTCAGCGCGATCAGACGCACACGCTCGTCGAGCATTGCCTCAAGCGCTTGCGGATCGACGGCGCCGCTGTCGTCGGAGGGAATCGTTTCGATCGAGGCGCCGGCCCGTTGCGCTGTCAGGCGCATGGTTGCGAGATTGCCGCCCCATTCGTGGCGCGCCACGAGGATACGGTCGCCTGGCCGCCACGCGCCCAGCGCGGCGAATGCGCCGCCCCAGGCCGACGAGTTGCCGGTCGTCACGGCGATCTCCGACGGCTGCGCGTTGAGCAGTCGAGCCGCGAGTGTGCGGGCCTGTTCCGTTTGCTGACGCGCTGTCACACCTGCTTCCATGGGACCCTGGGTCGCTTCGCGCCAGAGGTGCTCGCGGATCGCTTCCAGCGTAGCCGTTGACGGCAAGGACGAACCGGCGTGGTTGAAGTGCGTGATGTGCTGCGTACCCGGCGTCTGGGCGCGCAGCGCTTCCACGGCGGCAACGGTAAGAGGGGCTGGCATGCTTGGGGTGCTCCAGTGGGGCGGGCAGGGTTTAGGGCTGCGGTTTGCAGGCTGCGTTTCAGGGCTGTGACTCACGCTTGTGACTCACCGTTGTGAATCACGGCTGTGACTCAGACCCTGCGTACGAGGGCCACGTTTCAGGATTGCGTGAGCGAGACGATGGCCTCGACTTCCACGGCCACCCCGGAAGGCAACGACGCGACGCCCACCGCGCTGCGCGCATGCCGGCCGGCGTCGCCGAACACCTGCACCATCAGATCCGATGCGCCGTTGCCAATCGCGCTCTGACGATTGAACTCCGGCGTACTGGCGACAAACACGCCAAGGCGCACGATGCGCGCCACGCGGTCGAGCCGGTCGCCGGTAGCGGCGGCAATCTGCGAGAGGATGCCGAGCGCGGCGAGACGCGCCGCCGCGATGCCGTCTTCGTCCGTGACATTGTCGCCGAGACGGCCCAGGTATGCAGCCTGGCCGTTCTTGCGCGAGATCTGCCCGGAAATGAACAGCAGTTGACCGTCCTGCACGAACGGCACGTAGTTCGCGGCCGGCGCGGCGGCGGATTCCAGGGTGAGGCCGAGTTCAGCGACGCGAGCGGTGAGGGAGAGGCTCATGGTGGGTGTCTCAATGGAATGAATGAACGACCATCCTATGGTGGCCGCCGCCCGCTGACCAATGAATTCTTGCCGGCGACACGTGAGCCAAACTCATGCGTTCAGTCTGGCGAATCTTGCGCGGCCATCTGCATCAACCATTCGCGGAAGGCCGTCGCGGCTTCGCTCTCGCCTGTCGCCGTGCGCGGCGTGACGAGCCACCAGCCGATGCGCGGATCGTCCAGCACCGCGTCGGGCGCCGGCTGGATCAGCGCGCCGCTTGCCAGTTGCGCGGCGATGAGGCGGTGGCGGCCCATTGCGATGCCTTGTCCGGCGAGTGCCGCTTCGACGACGATGTTGTAGTCGTGCAGATGCACCGTCGTTGCATGACTGAGATCGACGCCGAAACGCGTGGCCCAGGCTTGCCATTCGAAGGGCATTTTGGCGTGCGAGGCGAGCAGCGGATAGCGCAGCAGGTCTTGCGGCGTGCGGGGCCGCCGTGCGCCGGCGAGCAGCGCGGGCGCACACACCAGCGAGAGGCGCTCGGACATGAGCTTGCGGGCGCGCACGCCGGGCCAGCCGCCGCGGCCATAGCGAATCGACAGATCCACTTCGCCGCCGGACACGTCCGCTAGCGCGATATCGGGCCGCAGCTGCAAGTCGATACCGGGATGCGCGGCGGAAAACGCCGGCAAGCGGGGCGCGAGCCAGCGTGTGGCGAACGAAGCCAACAGACCCACGCTGAGCTTCATCCGCGCAGCAGTGGGAGCACGCGTTTCCTCGGTGCCTGCGCGCAGCAGTTCGAAGGCGGCATGTACCTTGGCATAGTAGGCGTGTCCGGCAGCGGTCAGTGCGACCGCCCGCGTGCGCCGTTCAAACAGCGGCACGCCCAGTTCGCTCTCCAGCTTCTGGATATGGTGGCTGACAGCGCTTTGCGTAACGAAGAGTTCCTGGGCCGCCTGACTGAAACTGAGGTGTCGTGCGGCCGCTTCGAAAGCGCGCAGAGCAACGAGTGGCGGCAACGGACGCATGGAACGCATGGGGCTGGAGCGAAGACCTGAGTGAGTGCGTCATGCTACCCGTTGTTGCCGGACAGCGCGTGTTTTGCGGTGGCGGGTAATCTGATTATGATGTGTGTCTCCGCCCGACATTCCCGTCAGGCGCACGATCACCGCGTGCCTTCCAGGCGCTGCCCGTAGCGATGTCACTTATGAACTCTACCCCCGATGCTGTTCCGCGCCCCGCCATGCGTCCTCTGACGCCAGTCGAGGCGCGCGTGCTCGGTGTGCTGGTCGAAAAGCAGCACACGGTGCCGGACACCTACCCGCTTTCGCTCAACTCGCTGACCTCCGGCTGCAATCAGAAGACGGCGCGCGCGCCGGTGATGAACGTCACGGATGCCGAAGTGCTCACTGCTATCGACGGCCTGAGGCGTCTCAGTCTGGTGCTGGAAGGCAGCAGCAGCCGTGTGCCGCGTTTCGAGCACAACCTGAATCGCGTGTTGGGCATTCCCAGTCAGTCGGGTGCGTTGCTCACGGTGTTGATCCTGCGCGGTCCGCAGACCGCGGCGGAATTGCGCCTGAATACCTCGCGCCTGCATGACTTCGCTGATATTTCGTCGGTCGAAGTGTTTCTGGATGAACTGGCGGCGCACGAACCGCCGCGCGTGGTGAAGTTGCCGCGCACGCCAGGTGAGCGCGAGAATCGCTGGGTGCATCTGCTGTGCGGCGAAGTCAGCGTGAGCGAAGCGTCTTCGCGTGGCGTCGTGGAAGACGCTGCGCCCTCTGCCGAGGTCGAGACGCTCAGCGCGGAAGTGAAGCGTCAGGGCGAGGAGCTGCTGCGCCTTCAGACACTGGTCGAACACATGGCCGCCGAACTGGGTATCAACCTCGACAAGTTTGCGCGCGAGCCGTAAAGCGCATTCGCCGACCGGTCAGTCGCCGGGAAAATCCGCGAACGGGTTACCCGTGTCTTTCGTTTCGGTGCTCAGGTTGTATTCGGCGCGTACGGCCTTGAGCATTGCGGCGATGTCGCGATCGAAACCGGCGGCATTGCCGAAGTGCTTCATGTCCCAGTTGCAGCCGCTTGCGTCGGGCTCCTGAAGCTGCGGCCTCGGCACGCGAATCTTCACGCCGTCTTCGACGATTTCATGCAGTCGATGCAGCCGCCGGTTCACCTCCTGCTGCAACTGCGATGCGTTGAGCGTTTTGCGTATCATCGAAATCTCCTTTGGATTGCCCTTGCGAGTGTATCTGGTGTCGCGCTGCTGCCCACCGCGCGTGCTACGCTCCGGGAAAATCCAACCAGATCAACCATGCGCTCATTATCTTCTCGTTGTTGGCTCGGGGCTGCGCTCCTTGTTGCGGTACTGTCAGGCGCTTGTGGTGGCGGGGGCGGTGGGGGCGGCGGCAGTGGCCAGGCATCGAGCGGGACGTCCGGCAGTTCCACCAGTTCCGCCAGCAGCAGCACCAGCACGGTCGTGCCTTCGGGGTCAACCAATGTGACGATCGCGGCGGCTCGCAATCTGCCGGCGTCGCCGGTCTGGGCCGTCTACTACGGCACGGCTGCGCAAACCGATATCAATCAGCTCGCCTCCAGTTTCAACGTGATCGTGATCGACGCCGATCCGGGCACCGGCACCCCCAACTTCACGCCCGCGCAGATCACCGCGCTGAAGGCGCATGGCGCGAAAGTGCTCAGCTATCTGAATGTCGGCGCCTGCGAGACCTGGCGAACCTATTGGACGACGGTGCCGACCGGCTTCGTCTCCTGCGGTGCGAACCAGGCGGCGCAACTGGGCCAGTACAGCGGCTACTCCAACGAGTACTGGATGAACGTCGGCAACGCGGACTATCAGAACCTGATCGTCAACTACGTCGCGCCGCGCCTGGCGGCGACCGGCGTCGACGGCTTCATGCTGGATAACTTCGAGATCGTCGGCCACGACGCGAACGCCGCACAAGGTCCGTGCGACGCGAGTTGCAAGCAAGGCGGTCTCGATCTGGTCGCGCAGTTGCGCACGGAGTTTCCGAACGCGCCGATCGTTCTGAACGCGGCACCGACCTCGGCGCTCAACGGATCGAGTGGCGGACTCTCGTTTCCGATGCTGGTGGACGGCAACTTTGCCGAACAGGTATTCCTGCCCTCGCTCGACAGCTCGCTGCTGCAAACGCTGCAGACGTGGAAGAGTACCGAGGCGCAATTGCCGCGCAGTACGTTCTTCACGGGATCGCTCGACTATGTGAGTAGTTGCTCGGCGACATCGACCGCACAAAGCGGCTGGAATGCCAGCATTGCCGCAGGGCTGAGTCCGTCGATTGCGACCTCGGCGCTCAATCAGGTGTGCTGGTGGCCGTTTTTGCCGGCGCTGGCGTCGAACTGAGCCGGTGTATCGGGGAGGCGAGCGGGTAGGCAGAGGGCGCGATGCTCCGGCTTATCCCTCGCTGTGTTCGACCTGGCTGTTAGCCGCGCGGATCTTTGCGCGCGCCGCCTTGGCTGCGCTATCTGCCGGCCAGAAATACAACACCCGGCCTTTGTCGCCTGGCCGCTTGCGGCCGTCGTGCGGCGCTTCGCGCTCTGCCACGTTGAAGTTGGCCGTGGCCAGATCGGGACGGCTGAGCGCTTCAAAGATGCTGGACGCGAGCCACGCAGGGATGAATTCGTCGCGGTTGACCAGTCCGCAGAGCAGGGCGCTCAACGCCATGAGGGCAAAGGGAGCGCCGGCAAGAACGATCAGGAAGACCGTCAAATCCCAGGCGCTATTGAGCGTGAGTTCGCCCACGTTGATCAGTAGCATGGGAATCATCATTACCCAGAAAAGCAGCTTGCTGACCCACCAGAGATTTTTCATGAGGAGGGCGAAGCCGTATTTGCAGCTCGAATAGATCGACATCGCCGTCTGATCCGGCCGCGCGACTGCCAGCAAAGTCCCTTTCGCATCGACGACTGCGTTCACGTCGTCACCCTCGCTGAAGCAGAGGCCGCTCAGCATGGTGCGGTATTGCGTGCCGGCGATGGTGATATCCATCAGATAGAGAAAATCGGCGAGCGCCGTGAGTTTGACGGTTTGCGAAGCCGCACCGCGGGCCGTCTGATTCAACTGATCATAAATGCCCGATAGATAACGATTCTGCCAATGGTTCATTACCGCCATACCGATTTTTCCGCCTAGCGCGAAAAGAATCGGTGCAAAGATTCGGGCCAGCATGCCGGCCGACGGCTGGCCGGCCGTCTGAAGGCTCACGGGCACACGCTCCATGGAGGTGATTTTCCCATGTATGACGCATAACTGATCGGACATCACTGAAACCTTTTTCGGGGTGTAGTGACAGATTTGGGTTAGCGCTGCCGCGCGTGGTAGCCCTTTGCGAACCGGAAGTTTATCCGAAAGACCGTTTGTTTATATAACGGTATGTAAGGGAGATTCATTAAACGCGAATTTAAGCGAATTGAATTTATGCAGGATAGGAACGCCAGGTAATAGAGAGTAATAAATCCGGCTGTCTATTTCGCTCTACATTCCACTCGACCCGAGAGCGGAATGTAGAGATGGATTGATGACCGCGACGTTTGATCGGGTTGCGTAGTCAACGAGCCTGCGGCACCAGTTCAAGCCGATGCATGGCTGCCCCCGGCAAGAACGGCGTGGCGTCGCCATGGACCCACGCTTCATGTCCCGCGAGGAAGTACGGCGACAACGGGTGACCAGACTGACCGCCCGGCATTTCAAAGAAGCCGTCCTGTTCGCGCCCCGGCGAGACGACGATCCGCTCGGAGGCCCCGAACGAAGGCGCTTGCACGCGCGGCATGTTGATGTCGCCCGGCAGCGGATCGTGCGGCGCGCCCAGGGAGGCGCGCAGCCATGGCAGCCACGCCGGCACGATCCGCGCGAACGGATGATCGATCGCCGCGCGATTGCGATCGCCCCAGCGCGCATCTTCGAGTTTCACGCCCGGTGGCAACTGCGTGATGGCATGGTCGATCCGGTCGAGCATGAACGCGCGCCAGTCGGCGCTGCCGTCCGGCACCCATGCGTGATGCGCTGCAAGCGCTTCCATGACCGCGTCATAGCGCGAACTCGCCCCGCGAAAGCCGAGCGGCGGCGTGCCCGGTCCGCTGCCGAAATGGGTTGCGAGGTCCTTGTCGAGCGGGCCGAACCAGGCGTCGTAGAGCGAGAAGTAGAACGCGCGCACGAGACGATAGCCGACTGCGTCCGCATCGGCGCGGCCGTTCCATCCAAGCACGAGGCGCTGGAATTCGGCGCGCTGCGGATGGTCGCGCAATGCGTCGGCGTCGAGCGCTGAGAGAGCGAGACGCCGCCAACGATCGATCCATAGCGCGCGGTCGTCGGTCTGGATGGCGAGCATGTCACGCTCGTTGGCGCGCGGCAGCGCTAGCAGGTCGTCGCGGATCTGCGAGGCGCGCGCGCCGACGTCGGCGCCCGCGTCGCCGAGCAGCGCGGCTTCGGAAGCCGGCAAGGTGTGGTTGTTCGCCGTCCACAAACGCCCGAGCGGCGGGTCGATTCGCGACGGGTACGCATCCGGTGCGAGGTAGCCTTGCCAGCCTTGATAGGTGGCCGAATCAAAGGGCAGGTCGTCGACCGGGTTGTCCTTCGATGCAACCGCGGCGGGGTTCCAGCGCGGCAGCGGTCCCGCCAGCGTCCAGCCGATCTTGCCGTGCGAATCGGCCACCATGAAGTTCTGCGTCGGAATCCCGCTGGTCTGCGCCACGTGCAACGCGTCCGCGACGCTCGTGCTGTCTTCGAGCCGCTGCAGGTTGACGTTGACCGCCTGGGGATCGTGAGCGACCCAGTGCAGCGCATAGGCGTGCGAGCCGACCACCCTCTCCGGGCCCCATTGCGTGTCCGCGACGGGCAGATCGACCGGCGTGCCGCCCTTGACGTCAATGCGTTCGTGGTGGATCACTGCACGTTGCCACGCGCTGCCGGGAGCGCGGTATTGCAGCAGATCGGCGGGATTGCGTTGCAGTTCGATCAGGTCAATGAAGTGGCCGTAGCTGTTAGTGAACCCCCATGCAACCTGGCCATTGCTGCCGGCGATGACGAGGGGGCCACCGGGCAGGCTGACGCCGGTAATGTGCCGTGGCCGACCGTCCGCGCCAGGCCATGTCAGCGAAAGCCGGTACCAGATGTTAGGCAGCGACAGGCCGAGGTGCATGTCGCTTGCGAGCAGTGCGCTACCTTGCGCGCTGTGGGCGGCGTCGACGGCCCAGCCGTTGCTGCCGATCACCGAATCGTCGGTGCTCGGGTTGCGGTCTGCGAGTTCGGTTCCGGGCAACGCGATGCTCGCGGACTTCGCGGCGTGCAACCAGTCGGGACGCGTGGCGGGCGGTGTGGCGAGTTCGACAGCGGGTGGCGTCGCGAGATCGAACGGTGCGTCCCAATGACTCGCGGTGGGTAGCAGGAAGGCGAACAAGTCGGCGGGGACGCGCTCGCGAAGGGCCGCGCGCGAAAGGATCCGGCCGACCTCGTGGGACTGGAGGTCGAAGTACATGGCGTAGATGACGAGCAGCGTGTCCTCGGGGCGCCACGCTGCCGGGTGCGTGTGCAATACCCAGTACTCGAAGGGGCGCGATGCGAGCGAAGCGAGTCCGTCGTTGACGCCGGCTGCGTAGCGCTCGACCAGCAGCCGCTGGTCGGTGGGCATCGCGTTGAGTACGATCTCGGCGCGCTCGCGGAACCGGCTCGGGCGATTGCTGCGATCGAGGTCGAGCGCGGCCGGCCCGATTAGCGCGGCCATCTCGCCGGCCGCGACGCGGCGCAACAGGTCCATCTGGAAGAAGCGGTCCTGCGCGTGCACGAAGCCCGTCGCGTAGGCCACGTCCGCGCGTGAGTTGCCGTGCAATGTGGGGACGCCGAGCGCGTCGCGTTCGATCGTGACTGGGGCGGAGAGTGTAGGTGCGGTGTGCGTGCCGTCGAGTTGCGGGAGGCTGGCGCGCAAGGTCATCCAGCTTGCAAGTGCAATCGCGACGAGGATCAGGACGAGCGCGTAGAACGCGCGGATCAACCAGGTCGCGCGCGGACGTTTGGAGGCGGCAGGTGTTGGGCGAATCATCGCGGATCACGGAGGTCGTGGTTTCAGCCTGGTGCGGCATGCCATGTCGGCGAGATGGCGTATGACCATAGCACGGGTGCCGTGTCGGGCATCGGAGGCGACGTTGTTTGATTGATGCTACGGCGTGTTCGCGCGCCTCGATGATTTTCCGGCCGGTAGACAGCGAAACTTTATGCGTAAGGCCTTGATGTAGGCGAGATGTAAAACCGCGTGACTCGTTTGGCTCATCAAACCGTTAAAAGCGCGCTATATCCAGAACAATTCTGGACACCCACATCCGCATCGGATACTTTTGCCGCTGGGCAAAATTATTTAATGAATCGAGGCCATCCCACCTCGAAGAGGGCGACTGGCTATATCCATTCCGATAGCGTCCCGCCCTCTTAAGAAAATCAAAACGCATAAATACAGGTTAACGGGCAATCAAAATGAAAGATATCAAGCGGGCGGGGTTTGCCATCGCAATGGGCTTGTCGGCGTTACTCGCCGGCTGCGGCGGTGGAGGTGGAGGTGGAGGTTCCAGTTCATCATCAACGGCTAATCAGTCTTCATTGAGTGCAGATCAGCAGGCGTTTGAACAGTTCGCACTGGCGCCTAATGCCGTCTATAACCTGAGTTGGTTGTTGCCGCTTTCAGGTACACCCGCACCGAGTACACAATATTTCGTTGAGTCGCATGCATCGATGGCGGCCTCGCCGTCTACCGCAGGGACGCAGGCGCTTAACGGATCCACGCCCACCTCGATTGCGAATACGCTGAGTGTGCCGAGCACCACGTCCGTCTCGCGCTATGTGATCAACGGCGCCATTGTAGTGGGATCGGGTTCGCAGGACAGCGTGAGTTATCAAGGCACCGGTGTCAAAGTCAACGCGCTTGCCGCTGACGGCGTGACCGTTGTGGACAGCGTGATACGCAGCGGCTTCTCCGTGGTCCCATTGAGCGGCGCCGTCGCGTCTGCTCCGACCGATCTCGCGCATTGGTTGAACTCGCTTTATTTCAATACGGCGCTGCTCAGCACGACGGCCACATGGAACTCGGGCGCCGCTTACGTGAAATACACGTCAACCGAAGTTGCCGACACCTACACGGTTGTCGACTACGACTCTACCGCAACGGCCACCGCAACCAGCACCACAACAGGCACCACCCCGGATCCTGTTCCGGGCGGGACGACGATCGCCGGGTTGATGGCGAACGGTGGCATTTTCCTGGTCGACGACAACACGACTTACACGCTCAGCAACGGTAGCGTGTCGTCGATCAACGGTGTGACGACTTATGTCGCATCCGCCGTGCGGCCGAATCTGACGACGCCGACCTACCGGACCTTTTACGAGCTCAACGGCAACGTCTATGTCGGCAGCCTCGTCAAGGCGGGAACCGTTATCGGCGGCAACGCCTATCCGGTTGCGGTGTCCGGCGGGGGTTCGACGCCCAATTATTCGGAGCAGTATCAGATTCGCTTTAACGCCGCCGCTGTTGCGAGCTTGCACGCGGCAGTGACGTTCTAAAGCATCTGCACGCGCGGCCCACGCCGGTTCGAACGATTGGCGTGGGCTTGCACATGAACCGGCAAGTTGCATCAGACTGAAGCAGACCTAAGCGAGTCCCCAATGCACCCGAGCATGATCGTTGTTCGCAAGGCCAGCGCGGAGGAGCGTCTGCCGCTCTATCGCATGCTGGAGCTGTACCAGCACGACCTTTCCGACATCTGGGACCAGGACCTCGATGTTCATGGCGAGTACGGCTATTCGCTCGACCGCTTTTGGCACGATACGGACTGCCACGCATTCGTCGCGCTGGTGGACGGTAAGTACGCAGGCTTCGCGTTGGTCGATACGGCGGTCAAAGTCGGACCCGCGGGATTCTGGATGGACCAGTTTTTCGTGCTGAAGAAGTACCGCCGTTCGGGCGTCGGCCGGGAACTGGCGACGCAAGTCTTCGTCGCATTGCCCGGCAAGTGGGAGGTCGGGCAGATGACGGAGAACGCTGCGGCGCAAGCTTTCTGGCGTGGCGTCATCAAGGACTACACGCGTGGCGACTACTGGGAACGACGCCTCACCGACGGCTGGTGGCAAGGCGTCGTGCAAGGACTTGAAGTGAAACCTATCGCCTAGGCCACTCGTTGAAGCAACTTTCGCGGCAGAGCCGGTCTGAGCAAGCTGGCTAGCGAACCCCGAGACTTCCGCTCTCGCTATACTTCATCCACCATGCTCGATGAGGCTTCAGTCAATGCAGGTAACTTCGACTCACGGGGCAGTCCTTCTTTTAATCGACCTGCAACGGGCTATCGACCACCCCGACTGGGGTATTAGGAACAACCTCTCGGCGGAGCAGGAAATCTGCCGATTGCTGACCCGTTGGCGTGCTGAAAAATGGCCCGTCTGGCATGTGCGGCACGATTCTCTCGAGCCGGCGTCGCACTATCGTCCCGGGCAGCCTGGGAATGATTTCAAGCCGGAGGTTGCTCCGGTATCCGGCGAGCCGATCATTCCAAAGCACACGAACAACGCGTTCATTGGCACGGGGCTCGAAGATCGCCTGCGTGGAGGCGGGCATACAACGCTCGTGGTGGTAGGCGTGATCACGAATAACTCAATCGAGGCGACGGTGCGAATGGCCGGGAATCTCGGCTTCGATACCTATCTCGTTCAGGACGGCTGCTTTACTTTCAACCGCATGGATTGGGATGGTCGAATGCGCAGTGCCGAAGAAGTCCATGCCATGTCGTTAGCGAACCTGGATGGGGAATATTGCACGGTGGTCTCAGCAAAGGAATTGTTGGGCGATGCGGAGTAGTGCCGGACCAGCAGCGAAGCCCGAATTCGTTTGTTGTGTTGTGCTTATGGCCAAGCTGCTGGCCGAGGCGTCCTACGAAGCGAAAAACATATCCATCGTGGGTTTTTTTTGACCTTCCCTAAAGATTTGCGTGCTAATGACGATACTGAGTAAGGTACGCTTGCATTGAGTGGACGCGAATCCGGACAGTGATCCACCCGGATGAAGTGCCTTCGCAATCCACGCGTCAGACCACCACGCAGTCGTCAAAAACTCAAACAATGTCCGCTCGTCACGCGCTTAACAGGCTTCCTGGCTTTCTGAAGATCGTCGTCATCGCCGCCTTCAGCGCGGTCTTGATCGACTACGCCGCGGCCGCGGGATCAACGGGCTTCGCGGTTGACGAGCTGCGCGTTCCAGACCATATCAGCGACGCCGTACTGAACGGAGAGAAGAGCGCCTACGAGCACGCGCTGGACGCCTATCGCGAGGCATTGCTTCAGCACCCCGCTGATGCGTCGCTCGCCCCGGCAGAATGCAAGTTCATCGAACGCTTCGCGTCCGCGGAGGATCTGGCCTGGAGTGATGCGGCGGGCAAAGACTTCGATGCCTGTGAGACGACCCTCGATAAACAGTTTTCGTCCGACCCTGAAGCAGCGCTATTTGTGCTCGAGCATCGCTTTGGTGCGCAAGCCGTTGCATACGGCGAGCCATTGGTCAAAGTTTCGAACAACTGGTCGACGGCGCAACGCGTCCGTTTGCACGCAGCGCTATCGCACGGCTACGAATTCGCCAAGAACGATACGCGAGCCGGCCAGGAGGCCTTAATTGCGGTGCAGCTCGACCCGGGCAACGAACGCGTGATTGCCGCGATGCGCTATCTCGTGCAGACCAAGCGCGTCCAGGACGCAAGCAAGCTGCTTGCTGCCGCACCCGTCGCATCGAACTTCTGGCAGGAAACAGGCCGAATCAAGGCCGCAACGGAATTGTTGCCCGGTACCGAAGCGAGGGACGAGTTACGTCGCGCTCAACACGCCGGATTGAAGATCGACGCGTACACGACGGCGCGTGCTCTTCAGCATGTCGGCGATTCGGCGGGCGCCGAGGCCGTATTGAGCGCCGACGCCGCGTCGCGCAAATTCGAGTCCCCACAGAATCAGCAACTCCGTCTCGACGTGGCGTTCGACGCAGGCAACGCTAAGGCCGCCGCTGACGTCATTCACGACCAGTACACGAAGACACAAAATGCGACAGCACTGACCGGAGCGTACGCGCGCCTCCTGGATCTCGACCCAGCCATGATCGGCCGAACGGACTTGCGTCCGCTGACCTTTGGCCTGCTGTTCATGCTTGCGTTGACTGCGGCAGCGCCGGGAATGCTGCTGTTTCCAGCGCACTATCGTGGCACCGTCCGGCAACGGATCGGCAAGACGTCGATGCCGCTGTTTGGCCGGATCGGCTTGCGTCACGGGTGGATAGCGCTCTCGATCTATTTTGGCGTACTGTATTTCGTCACGGACTTGCATGCCGGCACGGCGTCGCTTTCGCCAACGGGTAGTGGCGTCTTGCGCATGGATTGGCAGAGCCGACTCGCGACGACCTATTTATGGGCGGTGGTGTTCTGCGCGCTTGGGCTCGCGTGGGCTGCCCGGTTGCTAACCTGGCGCGACTGGTTAGGTGGCGGCCGATGGAAGCGGAAATGGTTTGTGTGGCCGGCAATCCTTCTCGGCTTTGCTCTGCTCCATCCCGCCGTGAGCCTGCGCGGCATTACGCCAAAGGTGCCGCCCAGCGGGTGGCCGGTAGCCCTAGTTCACGGCGCAGAATCGGTTGGAGGCATTGCACTGGCGCTCTTCGTGTTGTCCGTGCTGGTCCCGATCGTCGAGGAACTGGTCTTCCGCGGCTGCTTGTTGGGCGGACTGTCGCGTCATATCAGTTTCGGCTGGGCCAATCTGTTGCAGGCCTTGCTGTTCGCGGCAATGCATCGGGACGTCTGGCACTTTGGTTACCTGTTCGCGATGGGCGCGGTGTCAGGGTGGCTGGTGAAGAAGACCAAGGGGCTGTCAATGTCGATCCTGTTGCATGCGCTCAACAATGCGATCTTTGTATTTACGGTCGTGCCGTAGGATCGCGACGGTGCCAGGCTTGCCGTTTAACGCCTTGCCTCAGCAACTCTGTTAGATTAATCGCTTCGCGCCTCGCCGACACTTGTGACTCGTTATGTCATTCCAGAACTATTGGCTGTTTCTGCCCGCCTGCTTCGCCATCAACATGGCGCTCGGTCCGAACAACGTGCTTTCCATTTCCAACGGAGCGCGCAACGGCGTGCGGTGTGCCGTTCTGGTGGCGTTTGGACGACTGCTGGCCTTCGCGGTCATGATTGCAATCGCGGGCCTGGGACTCGGAGCGCTGCTGCTCGCCTCCACGACGCTCTTCACGGCGTTGAAATTCGGTGGGGCGGCTTATCTTGTCTGGATCGGTATCAAACTCTTTCGCTCGGGTCCGACGCTTCTCGCGCGCCCAACCCAGGAGACGGCGGATGGCCGTGAGTCGTTCAACTTTCGTCAACTGGCGAAGCAGGAATTCATCGTGGCGGCTGGAAACCCAAAGGCGATTCTGGTTTTCACCGCGTTTTTCCCGCAGTTTGTGGATCGATCCGCATACGCAACCAGTTTCACCGTGCTTGGTTCGACGTTTCTCGTGCTCGAACTGGTGGCCATTTCCGTCTATGCCGTCATCGGAGCGCGCCTCGGAACCTGGGTGAGTAGTTCGCGAGGACTTCGCTGGTTCAACCGCGTGAGCGGCTCGACGATGATCGGCTTTGGCCTGCTCCTGGCATTCCTGCGGCGTCCGGCGACCTGATTGCGGTTGCGTTGACGCCGGATACGATCGGCAGCCACGCTCCATGAAACCCCGCAGGAATCCGTCTAGGCAGTTGCACTGTCGCGATCGGAGCGCTTGCGATATCCCGGCCGTCGAGAATGACGACATCACTGGTATCCGTCGCACGACGGTAGACACAGACCAGTAGCCAGCCATCGTCTTCAGCGGCGGCATCGGGACGCGCAACGAACACCGGTTCGCTGTTCTGATCGCCTTCGGGAACGCGGTATCGCTGCATCGAAGCATCTGCGAGATCGTAGCGAACCACACCGCGAATCTCGCGATTGGTCGGCTGCTCCGCCGCATAGGCAAAGCGATACGGTCGACCGGTCCGGCCTTCGTTGATACGAGGCAGTTCGATACCGGCATCGTCAAGCTGCGTTTCCGTCACCGTTCCGCGATCAAGGTCGATCACGTAACGCCACAGCACACCAACCGGGTTGTCCTCGAACGCGGCACCGCGATCCGCCACACGCAAATAGTGCGTATATCGCACGGCATCCAGAACGACCGTCGACGTACCCACGTCGTACGCATTCACCCCATGCTGGATAAAGCATGGCGCGATTTCAAACCAGCGAACCTCGCCGCCATGACGGGGCATGACGCCGATCCGCGCTTGACGCTCGTCATGCCAACGCAGCGGCATGCGATAGCCGCGCGATAGCATCGAAAAGTCATACGCGACGTTCAGGTCCAGCAAGATACTGCGGGTCGCCGTGATAGCCATGTCGTGCATCATCGACGCAGACGGCACGGCGATTTCAACGTCGACGCCTGGCGCACCGTTCGTATCCGTTACCCCGTAGCGCAACCACGGCTTTTGCCAATCGGCCCGAAACGTCATGAGTTCGCCCGTCTCGGGATCGATCTTGGGATGCGCCGTCATCCCGCCCGCGAGTCCTGGGTGACGGCGACTGGCTCCGAGGCTTTCGAGTCCGGCCGTCATCGCGAGTGGAGCGCCGCCTTCGGCAAGCGCCAATATCTCGCCGGCGTGATGGAGCACGTTGACGTTCGGATTGGTGTCGAGCAGAGACGCCGCGATATCCGGCGCGTGCACCTCGGCCCATCGCTGTGTGCGAGCCCAGCGGTTGCGGTAGCCGGTGACGCGGCCGTCCTGAAACGAGATGCCGTGCCACATCGCAGCCTCCGGCCACCAGTTCAGCACGTTGTTTCCTTGGAAGCGACCCTGCAGTGGGTTCGGGCCATTGCGTATCAGCACGCCATTCAGGTCCCGCGGAATCGTGCCCGTCACGCGGAGATCGATCAGGTCGATTTCATCGACGACGGGCGCGGTTGCGCCGGCATTCAGATCTAGTGTGGTCATGTCGGAAGTCATCGAGCTTTGAGTGGGCTCGAATTTATACCCGGGTAAAATTATTGTCAATAATACCCGGATAAAAATACATGACGCATACGTGCGGATAATTGCCCCTCGCTGTCCAACGACTGCATGAAGGGTAAACACCCAGAACATTTCGCCGCGACGGAAAGCAGCCAGAAGGCGTCCGTTTTTTATACTCCACGCAAGCGCTGCATCAGACGACCCGTCGCTATCGGGCGGCTGCTTCGCAACAGCAGCCATCGACAGGAGACACCCTGCTATGCCACCGTTCGCCCGTTTCATGGCGCCCGCCTTCGCCGCCTGCGCGATCCTGTTCTGGACGCCGCATGCCGACGCGGAGAAGCTGACGCTCATGACCGGTGGCGTGACGAAGATCATCTATCTGCCGGTCACACTGGCCGCGCGGCTGGGCTACTTCCGCGATGAAGGGCTGGACGTCGAAATCCTCTCGGAACCCGCCGGCGTCGATACCGCGACCGAACTGATTGCGGGTGCCGTTCAAGGTGCGGTGGGTTTCTACGACCACACGATCGATCTGCAAAGCCGAGGCCTGGAAGTCGAATCCATCCTCGTTCTGGCGCAGTCCGCGGGGCTGGCCGAACTCGCGTCGACCAGGGTCGACACGCCGATGCGGACGATGGCGGATGCCCGCGGCCGAAAACTCGGTGTGACGGGGTTCGGGGCCTCCACGCACTTCCTGACCCGCTATCTCGCCCAGCAAGCGGGCTTGGCCGGGAGCACGTACACGATCGTGCCGATAGGTCCCGACAACGGCTTCGTCGACGCCATGATGAAAGGATCGATCGACGCCGGCATGGTCGAGGAGCCGACCGCATCGCGCCTGCTGGCCGCGAACGCCGCGCAGGTGCTGGTGGACATGCGCAGTATCGAGGGCACACGTACAGCGCTTGGCGGACCGTATGCCGGCTCCTGCCTTTATGCGCAGCGCAAGTGGGTCGCGGCGCATCCGGACCAAACCCGGCGCCTCGTGCGCGCCGTTGCGCGCGCGCTTGTTTTTATTTCGACGCACAGTGCGAGCGACATCATGGCTGTGTTGCCGAAGAATTTTGTTGGGGATAACGAAGCGCTTTACCGGCAGGCACTGGCTGACATGATTCCCGCGTTTTCGCGCGACGGCCGGATGCCCGACGGCGCACCGCAGACGGTGTTGGGCGTGCTGGCTGCGGTCGACCCGTCGATCGTGCCACGCCACGTCGATCTGGCGCGGACCTACACCAACCGCTTCGCCGATGAGGCCAACGTGGTGTCGGGCCACTGACGAGGACCGCTGCGCGAGCACAGGCGTGCACACGGTCAAGGCAACAGCATTCCATCAAGCTAGGGGACACGACTTATGAAGGCCATCCGCATCGAGCAATACGGCGGACCGGAAGTACTGCAGCGCGTTGACATTGCCATTCCTTCGCCGGGTCCCGACGACGTGCTGGTTCGCGTGGGTTGCGCCGGCATCAACTTCATGGACATCCATACGCGACAAGGCAAATACAAAGCGTCGCGTACGTACCCGGTGCGGCTGCCCTGCACGCTCGGGATGGAGGGCGCGGGCGAGGTGGTCGAAGTGGGCACGAACGTCACCGCATTGAAGCGCGGCGACCGGGTTGCGTGGTGCATTTCGTGGGGCGCGTATGCCGAGTATGCGGTCGTGCCGGCCGCCCGCGTCGCCCGCATTCCGGCGGCGATTCCGTTTGACCTGGCAGCAGCGGCGATTTTTCAGGGATCGACTGCGCACTATCTGCTTGAGGACGTCGCGCATCTTGACGCAGGCAGCACGTGCCTCGTGCATGCCGCGTCGGGCGGCATCGGCCAGTTGCTGGTCCAGCTCGCCAAACGGCGCGGCGTGACCGTCTACGCGACCACGAGCAGCGAGGCGAAGGCCGAAGTTGCACGCGGACACGGCGCCGATCACGTGATGCTTTACGACGAGGGCCGTTTCGCCGAGCGCGTGCGAGAAGCGACTAACGGCCGTGGCGTCGACGTGGTGTTCGACGCCGTTGGGCGCGCCACCTTGCGAGACAGTTTCCGGGCTACCCGCACGCGCGGTCTGGTGGTGAACTACGGTTCGGTGTCCGGATCGTTGAACGATCTCGATCCGATCGAACTCGGCGAGGCCGGCTCGCTATTTCTCACGCGTCCGCGTCTTGCCGATCATCTCGCGGATGCTGCAACGGTGCAGCGTCGCGCGGATGAAATCTTCGCTGCCCTGCAGGACGGCGCGCTGAAGATCGAGATCAGCGGCCGTTACACGCTCGACAACGTTGAAGCCGCGCACGAAGCGCTCGAGTCGCGTCGTCAATTAGGCAAATCCGTGATGACGATCGGCTGATCCATCACGTTCCATCGTATGCGAAGCCGTACCCGGTGGCCTCGATGGCTGCTGAGGACGTGTTCGTCCTTCACTTTCGAGGTCATCATGACATCTTCAACTTCAACAAACGGGACGGCGGCTGTCAGCGCACCGTCCGCTTCGAGGGAATCGCGCGCCCGCTCGGTGTTCCGCGTGGTCAGCGGCAACTTCCTCGAAATGTACGACTTCACCGTGTACGGCTACTACGCGGCCGCCATTGCAGCCACGTTCTTCCCGACCGGTAACGAATTCGCCTCGCTCATGCTGGCGCTTTCCGTATTCGGCGCCGGCTTTCTGATGCGTCCGGTGGGTGCCCTGGTGCTGGGCGCGTACATCGACCATCACGGCCGCCGCAAGGGCTTGATCCTGTCGCTGATGTTGATGGCGATCGGTACCGCATGCGTGGCGTTCGTACCGAGCTACGCGTCGATCGGTCTCCTCGCCCCCGCCGTCGTGCTGTTTGGGCGGCTGCTGCAAGGCTTCTCCGCCGGGGTCGAACTGGGCGGCGTGTCCGTCTATCTGTCCGAGATCGCCACCAAAGGCAATCGCGGCTTCTACTGCTCGTGGCAGTCCGCGAGCCAGCAGGTCGCAGTGGTGTTCGCGGCGTCGCTCGGCGTGCTGTTGAACCGCCTTGTGCCGACGTCGGAGATGAACGCGTGGGGCTGGCGGATCCCGTTCATCGTCGGCTGTCTGATCGTGCCGTTCCTGTTCTATGTGCGCCGTTCGCTTCAGGAGACCGAAGAGTTTGCCGCACGCCGTCATCACCCCGGTATGGCCGAGATTGCCAGATCCATGGTGAAGCATGCACGGCTGATTCTCGCCGGCATGGGGCTCGTCATCATGACGACCGCCTCGTTCTACCTGATCACCGCCTACACGCCGACGTTCGGCAAGGTCGTGCTGAAGCTGACGTCGCTGGATTCGCTGCTGGTCACGGTCTGCGTGGGCGTGTCGAACTTCATCTGGCTGCCGATTGCCGGCGCCGTGTCCGATCGCATCGGCCGCCGCCCTGTGCTGATCGCCTGTACCGTGCTCGCGATTCTCACGGCTTATCCGGCGATGCAATGGATGGTTGCGCAACCGTCGTTCGCGCGTCTGCTGCTGGTCGAGCTGTGGCTGTCGTTGCTCTATGCGTGGTACAACGGCGCGATGGTGGTCGCGCTGACGGAATTGATGCCGGCACACGTGCGCACCACCGGGTTTTCGATGGCGTACAGTCTCGCCACGGTGGTGGGCGGATTTACGCCGGCGATCTCCACCTGGCTGATTCATACTACGGGTGATAAGGCCTCGCCGGGCGCATGGATGTCGTTTGCGGCCCTGTGCGGCGTAGTTGCGACACTGGTCCTGTACCGTTCCACACAGTCGCGGGAGCAGTACAGGACGGCATGAACGCTTTGGGGATAGATGCGATGAGGCTACTGCTCGTCGAAGATAATGATCAGCTTGCACACTGGCTCGCGAAAATGCTGCGCGACGACGGCTTCATGCTCGATCGCGTCAGCGACGGCGAAGCGGCCGACGCTGCAGTGCGCACCGTACCCTACGACGTCGTGCTGCTCGATCTGAATCTGCCGCATCTGTCGGGTAAGAGCGTCTTGCGCCGCATGCGCGAGCGCGGCGACGCGACGCCGGTGTTGATCCTGACGGCAACCGGCGCCGTCGACGAAAAGGTGGTGTGCCTCGGCGCGGGCGCGGACGACTACATCGTGAAGCCGTTCGACGCGCGCGAGCTGGTGGCGCGTGTGAAGGTGCTGGCGCGGCGGCAGTCGCCGTCGCGCTCGAACCGGCTCAAATGCGGCAATCTCACGTATGACATGGACCGTTGCCAGTTCGCGGTGGAAGGCGAGCCGTTGACCTTGACGCCGCGCGAACACGCAGTGCTCGAAGCACTGATCCTGCGGGCCAAGAAGACCGTCGCGAAGACCATGCTGGCGGATTCGCTGAGCAACGCGGATGCGCCGACCAGCGAAGACGCGATTGAAATCTATGTGTCGCGTCTGCGCAAGAAGCTCGAAAAGAGCACTGCCACCATCATCACGCTGCGCGGCCTCGGCTACCTGCTTGAAGACGGCGCCGATGACGAATAGCCTGCGCCTACGGCTGCTGCTGTGGCTGCTGCTGCCCATGACCGTGTATGTGTTCGCGGCGGGACTGATTGCACACGACAACGCGCAGCGGACGGCGAGCCTGTTGCAGGACGAAGCATTGTTGTCTTCGGCGCGCGTGATGGCGGGCGATATTCAATGGGAGGGCGGCTATCTGCACGCGGAGATCTCTCCCAGCGCGATCGAAATTCTGAGTTCGCCGTACGGCGACGAAGTCTTTTTCAGCATTCGCGAAGTGGGTGGCGCGACGATTGCGGGGACCTCGGATTTCCCGCTGCGTGTGCCGGGCGAAGGGCCGCTCTGGTATGACGCGACCGTGAGCGGACACCCGATTCGCGCGGTGTCGCTGATTCGCCCCATGTACGACTCGGGGGCGGTGAAACAGGTTGTGGTGTCGGTTGGACGGACCTTGCAGCAACGCGATGCCACCGCCACCGAGTTGTGGCGGCCGCAGATGCTGCATTTCGCGGGCATCGTGACGATTGCGGTGGTGCTGGTGTGCGTCGGGCTCACCTTCGAACTGCAGCCGTTGATGAGGCTCGCGAAAGAGATGCTTGGGCGCGCGCCGAACGCGTCACTGCGGGTGCGGGCTGACCCATTGCGCAACGAGTTGCGTCCTATCGTCACCGCGTTCAATCAGTGCCTCGATATCATCGAGCGTAAGACGGCCATGCAGCGGCGCTTCATTGCGGATGCGGCTCATCAGTTGCGCACGCCGCTGACGTTGCTCGGCACGCAATTGCAGTACGCGCGCCGTCAGGACGATCTCGCGCAAGTCAAAGAGACCTTACTGGCCATGCATCGCAGCAACCTGTCGCTGGTTGCGCTCACCAACCAGTTGCTGCTGTTGGCTCAGGCGGAAGCAGCGGACTACGCGGACTTCGAAGGCGCGCCGGTGGACCTGCGCGCAGTGGCGACGGGGACGATCGAACAGCTTGCGCTGCTCGCGCAGCGTCGCCGTGTCGAACTGTCCGCGCATCTCGACGAGCCTGCGGAGGTGATGGGCAACGAGCCGCTACTCTCCGTGCTGCTGTTCAATCTGCTCGACAATGCGATTCGTTATACACCCGCTGGCGGACACGTTGCGCTCAGGCTCTCGTCGACGGGCGAGCGGGTGGTGCTGACTATCACGGACGAAGGGACAGGCATTAACGCCGAACTTCGCGATCGCGTGTTCGAGCCGTTCTTTCGCGCGTCCGGCGAAGAGGGCAGTGGGCTTGGGCTGTCGATCGTGCGGGAAATCGCGCGTGCGCATCTGGCCGAAGTCTCATTGGCAGATGGGCCTGGCGGAGTGGGCCTGACCGTTTCGGTGGTCTTTCCGGTTGTGCGGCGATGAGGCTGTCGAGTTTGACGGGTCTGACGAAGCGGCATGCCCAGGAAGAAGCCTGCTAGTTGCGCCGCGCGACACCGTCCCTGCGGCACAAGCGCGCCGCAGGGACGTGCCCCAATCAGCCTTCGAAATAGCGCGGCCGGTCGAGATCGGCAATCAAGCCGGGTTGCGTCGGCTCCCAACCCAGCAGTTCCCGCGTGCGTTGGCTCGAGGCCAGGTTGTCGATCTGGGCGAAATGCGTAAACCAGCCAAAGTGGTCAGCCGCTTCCTCAGGGTCCTTGCTGACAACCGGCAGATTGAGACGCCGGCCGATCACGCCCGCGATGTCCCGGAACGGCACACCCTCTTCAGCGAGGCCGTGATACCGCGCGCCTGCGACACCCTTCTCGACCGCAAGACGGTAGACACGCGCCGCATCGAAGCGATGCACCGCAGGCCACCGGTTGAGTCCCTCGCCAACATACGCCGACACGCCCTTTTCGCGCGCCAGCCCGATCAAGAGTGGGACGAAACCGTGATCGCCGTCGCCGTGGACTGACGGCGGCAGGCGCACCACAGACACGTTCACGCCGCGCGCCGCCTCCGCAGCCGCGGCTTCTTCCGACGCCACACGCGGAATCGAGTTTGGACCGGAAGCGGGCACGTCTTCTTCGGTCACGATACGGTTGGACGACAGAAGCCCGGTCCCGGACGTGACGACCAGCGGCCGGTCGGAGCCCGCGAGCGCGGCGCCGAGCGCTTCGATGGCGCGCCGGTCCACCTCGCAGTTCTCCTTGAACTTCGAGAAGTCGTGGATGAAGGCCGTGTGGATCACGCCGTCGCATGCCTTGGCGCCGGCAGCGAGGCTCTCGGTGTCCAACAGCTCGCCCCGGTGGACCGTGGCGCCGATTCGCGCCAAAGCGTCGGCGCCGGCGTCGCTGCGTGCCAATCCAAGCACGGAGTGTCCCGCTGCGAGAAGCTCGCGGACGACCGCTTCACCGACAAAGCCGGTGGCTCCCGTTACGAATATACGCATACTGATTGCCTCATGGGTTTAGGAACAGACCAACCCATTCTCTTGCGGACTTGGGAGCAGTAAAAGCCGGGAGCGTATACCGTTATGGGAGTTAACACCCTGCCGGCTGAAGGACGGGGTGTGACGTAGACCTATAAAGCACGCCAGACAGGAGACAGCATGACGAGTACGGTTGCCGCATCCCCGAGACTAAAAATCATCCAGCGCAGCACGTTGGCCATGCTGGTTGTCAGCATTGCCATCAGTACCATCGACCGCGCCGCGTTGGCCGTAGCCAATCCATTGATTCGCCATGATCTGGGATTGTCGATTGCCGAAATGGGGATGCTGCTTTCGGCCTTTCTGTGGGCCTACGCGTTTTCCCAGTTGCCGATTGGTGCGTTGATCGACCGTTACGGTCCGCGCTGGCTGCTCGGTTGCGGACTCGCGGTCTGGTCGAGCGCGCAGTTGTTATGCGGTCTCGTGACGAACACCGCGCAGTTTGCCGCAGCACGCGCACTGCTCGGCATTGGCGAGGCGCCGCAGTTTCCGGCGGCGGCACGCGTCGTCAAGGACTGGTTCGCCGTGCGCGACCGCGGTTCCGCGACGGGCATTTTCATGTGTGCTTCGTATCTCGGCACGGGACTCGCCGCGCCGCTGCTTACGGCCATGATGCTGAACTTCGGCTGGCGCTGGATGTTCATGACCATGGGCATTCTCGGTCTTGTGATGGCGGCGGTCTGGTTCGCCGTGTATCGCAATCCGTCGCAACTGGCGCTCACGGATGATGAGCGCCGTTACCTCGGACTCGGAGAAGCCACTTCAAGCGGAGAGAAGCGCGGGCTGAGTCTCGCGCAATGGCGCAGTCTGTTCAGATCGAGTACGACCTGGGGTTTGGTCATTGGGTATTTCGGCGTGATCTACGTGAACTGGCTGTTCAATACCTGGTTACCGGGCTATCTGCACATGGCCCGGCATATGAGCCTCGCGCAGGTCGGATGGACGGCGGCCATTCCCTATACGTTCGCGGTCTTAGGCGCGCTCGTGGCGGGCTATCTGACCGACTGGCTCGCGCGCAAAGGCATGAGCCTGACCCATAGCCGCAAGGTGCCCGCGTGTGTATTTCTGGTCGCGCAGACGCTGTTCGTCGTGGTGGCCGCGCTCGTACCCGACAACAACGTTGCTGTGGCGTGTCTGTCCGGCGCGTTGTTCTGCGGCACGGCGGCGACCACGATCGCCTGGGCCATGATCAGCGTGTTCAGTCCGCAGCGGTGTACCGGTTCGCTCGGTGCGCTGCAGAACTTCGGTGGCTATATGGGCGGCTCGCTCGCGCCGATCGTGACCGGACTGATCGTGCAAAAGACGGGGTCCTTTGTGCCGGCGTTATACCTGGGCGCGGGGATGTCGTTGTTCGCGGCGCTGGCGTATCTGGTGTTGATTCGTGGACCGGTCACCTTGCGAGTGAGTGAGGGGGTAGGGGGCGTGTCGGCCGATCAGGTGTAGAGCGTGGCAAGCTGGAACCCGACCACGATAGCGTTGTAGACAGCGTGAGTCGCCATCGACGCGAGCAGCATTTTCTTGCGCCCGTACACCCATGCCGTTCCGAGACCCAGCGCGAACACCGGCAGCATAGAGAAAGGCGGGTGAACGATGGCAAATAAGGCTGCGCTCCCCAAGGCCGACAGCAAGACATTGAGCGAGCGGCGCATGCCGCCGAAGATGAGGCCGCGGAACACGAATTCCTCGAACACCGGCGCTGCGCATACGGTCAAGGCGCAGAGGGCGAGGCGAGCGGACGGTGATAGCAATGTCGGTGGGATAGCGGGTGCAAACCCATAGCGCCTGGTCAGCCACAGGTAGAGCAGGCCCACGCCGCCGCAGAGCACGCCGATTGCAGCGCCGTATGCGACGGCGCGGATCGGTTGAGGGCCAAGAACGTGTGGTATGCCACGGGTTTTCAGGCTCCAGAACGCAGTGCGCATCAACAGATAGGTCACGGCCCCGGCACACACATAGCCAAGCAGCACGCGCGTGAACGCATCGACATGCACTGTTTGCTTCAACACGTAGCCGGCAATGAACTGCAGCACGAAGAACAGCATCGCCGCGATCAGACCGTCGGCCAGCGAGACCTGCGACGGCGGAGTAGCCGTGGGATCGAGCAGATAGGGCAGCCTGTCGCTCGCCTTTTGCCAAAGCGCAAAAGCGAGCGCGCCGCACAGGATGGGTGTGGTGATCTGCTGCCACCAGACGTGGGACGCCAGCGCGTAAATATAGAACCCTGCCAGTGCCATGAAAAGATAGGCATAGCGGATTCCTAGCTGGCGCCTGCCTGTTTCAGCGGGCATCCCGGACAATACGCCTAGCGATAGCGCGATCACGGCGTAGATGGGCAAACCGAGCAAGACCAGCAGGGCGCCTACTGCAAAATGCCAGGGCGCAAGATGGGACAGCGTCATGCAACCGGCGAACAACAGCAGCGGATAAATGAGTGCGATCCCGCAGTAGAACTGCGCTTTTTCCAGCAATACGCCGGCGAGCGAGCGGGGGAATGTATAAAGCAGCCAGAGCCGTTCGCCTTCCGTGATCAACGCCGGCATCACGGTCTGCATGAAGGTGTACGCGCCGATAAAGAATGCGACGCTCGCCGTGAACGCGGGATTCTGCATGACCGTCGCGCCCAGATGGTCGTTGAGCAGGAACTGGCCGAACACCATCATGAGCGGCAGGCCCAGGCATTGGATCAGATGGCGGCGATCGCGCAAAAGCAAAATCAGTTCGCGTCGTTTGACGGGCGATAGCCACACCCTGCCAGCGTTGCGAGTGCGCTCGCGTGTCTGTTCGTCTTCGCGCGACTTGCGGGTATGCCGCGCGGACCGGCCGCTCTCGCGCAGGCCGTGCGTCACAATGCCCGCGCGCAACTGAAAGCGCAGGAACAACACGCTGAGTAGCGCAACCATGCCGGCCTCCACCAGCAAGATGCCGTACAGGCTCAGGGCGTGCAGTTCGAACGGCGCGGACAGTATCTGGATGGCGACGCCGGGCGGCGTCCAGATGGCCCACTGCGGCGTGTGCCCGGCAAGCATCAGTGCATAGTGCCTGGCGGTTGGCGACTGAAGCGACATCACCAGATAAACCACCGGACCCACCACGAGCATGAGGATGGCCTGAAAATTACGCAACGCAGCCGGTGGCAGCATGACATGCAGCCCCAGATCGAGGACGGTCCAGAGCGATGCGACCAGCAATAGCAAAGGCGGGATGATCAGTAGCGTATAGAGCGGCGTCAACCAGCCTGCATTGGCATACCACGCGGTGATCCCACCGGTAATACCGAACGCGAGCCACGCGGTTGGGTTGATGAGGGCGCGTTCGGCGATTCGCGTGCATAGCAGCGTGGTTCGTGTCATCGGTAGAGTCGCGATCCATTCGAAGCCCCAGTCGGGACCGGATCGCATCGACGACACGAACGGATACAGCAAGGCGAATAGCCCCATCACGCTCATCAACATCGTCATGCCGCGCGTCATGCCGTCGCTGAACGGCGTCATGTGCGCGTACGCGGCAATCCGGGGAGAGAGCATCGAAGATATGCCGCTGCACGCTGCGTTGCCCTGGCAATACAGCGTGAGCAGAAACGCCCGCGTGCTGTTGCCGAATGACGAGGCCATCATCGCGGCCACGCATAGCATCACCAGCCAGCCTATACCCGCCTTGGCCGGTGTGGCTTGCCGATGGTCGCCTTTCGCTACCCCTTTGGACAGCCGCCGCAAGGTGGTGACAGTCATGATGTTGTGCAGCCTGCGCAGGCGCAGGCCGGCGAGCACACGGGTTGCGCGCAGTGCCTCGTGATAGGCCATGTCACGCCACCCTGGAGATTGACTCGCTCGTCGGCGAGACGTCGTTCGTCAGGCTGAGGAAGATCTCTTCGAGCGAACCGTTGGTGGCTGTGGCGGCGCGAATCTGGTCGAGCGTGCCGGTGGCGACCAGCTTGCCGTGGTGGATGATGCCGACCCTGCTGCACAGCCGCTCGGCCATGTCCAGCAAATGGGTTGAGACGAAAATGGTCATGCCTTGCGCTGCGCATTGGAGCAGACGCTCGTTGACCTCGCGCGCGGCGCGCGGATCGAGACCGTTGATCGGCTCGTCCAGAATCAGCACGCGTGGTTCGTGAATCAGCGCGCAGGCAAGGGCAAGTTTCTTTTTCATGCCCATTGAGTAATTGACGGCGAATTCTTCGCTCGCGTCATCGAGGCTGAACTCTTTCAGCAAGCGCTGCGTGCGCTGTTTTGCTTCTGCGCGCGGCAGACCATGCATCTCGCCGACGAACTGGAGAATCTCGTGACCGCGCAGGTAGTCGTAGAAAATCGGATTGTCGGGCAGGTAGCCGATGCGACGTTTGACTTCGGTGTTGTCGGCGTGGCAATCGAGTCCGTCGATCTGGACCGAGCCGCTGCTCGGCACCAGCAAGCCCATCATCATGCGGATGGTGGTGGTTTTACCTGCGCCATTAGGACCCAGGAAGCCGAATAGTTCTCCACTGGAGATTTGCAGATCCAACGGATGCACAGCATCAAAGCTGCCGTACTGTTTGGATAACCCCTGGAATTTAATCATTGTTAAGCAGCAGTGCTTGTTATTATCGATGGAGATGGGCCGGTGCCAAGCTTAAAACAAAGATAATCAACGGTGCTAGGAATTTTCTTTCTAAGCTCTTACCGGACCCAAGACCGGCACCACCACAAGCTCAATCGCCTATGCCTGACCTTCCATCATTTGTTGCGTTGCTGATCGTCGCGTTACTGTGTCTCTCGCTGCTGGTTTTTCAGCTCATCACGGGCGTACCGCCTATGCCGTCAAAAGCGTCGGAAGCGGCCGACGTCGTGGCGCTATTGAAACAGGCGAACTTGCCGCAGCAGGCCATCGTGTACGAGCTGGGCAGCGGCTGGGGGTCGCTCGTCATCGCGCTGGCCAAGGCGTTTCCCGATGCGCGGATACGCGGCATCGAAATGTCGCCGCTGCCCTACTGGGTCGCGCGGTTTCGGACCCGCAAGCTAGCCAATGTTGCTTTGCAGCGAGCCAATTTCTACGCGTGCAATCTGCAGGACGCGCACGCCGTCACCTGCTACCTGATGATCAAGCCGATGCCCAAACTGGCGGCGCTGCTTGATCGTATGCTCAAGCCTGGGACGCCAGTGGTGTCGCTCACGTTCTGGTTCCGTGAGCGCGAAGTTGTGGCGAGCCGGCAAGGTCCCGGATTGCGCGGTGCGGCGGCGTTGTATTTCTGGCCTGCACGCAAAGCTCAGGCGCGGTGACGGGTGACGGGTGCCGGGCTTTGCCAAGGCGGAGTCCTCCGCTGTGGAGTCCGAAGAGTGACACCGGTTGAGGTGGTTTAAGCTGAAGCGAAGACGAGCCAACAGGAGACACCCATGACCGATCGGCAAGATCCGGCACCGGACAGCACAGCCGCACGTGTCGCCTTGTGGCGCGCGCTGCATGTCGAAGCCGACGCGCCGCCGCATGTGCTCGAAGACGAAATCGGCCTCAAGCTGCTGGCCCCGGGCGAGGACTGGCGCCGCCGCGGGGACATGGATCCGCAGTTCACCGGACCATTCCGCGCTTCAATCGTAGCGCGCGCCCGCTTCATCGAGGATCTGGTGGTGGAGCAGGCCGGGCGCGGGCTGAGTCAGTACGTGATCCTCGGCGCAGGCCTGGACAGCTTCGCGCAGCGGCGGCCTGAGATCGCCTCCCGCCTGAAGGTGTTCGAGGTCGACCGGCCGGGTCCTCAGGCATGGAAGCGTCAGCGCCTGATCGAACTCGGCTTTGGCGTGCCGGACTGGCTGCGCTTCGTACCCGTCGATTTCGAAGCCGGCGCCAGTTGGCGGGATGGCCTCGTGACGGCGGGCTTCGATAACAGCCAGCCGGCCATCGTGGTGTCTACAGGTGTCAGCATGTACCTCACCAGGGAAGCGAACGCGGCCACGTTGCGCGAGGTCGCGGCCCTCGCCCCAGGATCGACGCTGGCCATGACGTTCCTGCTCCCGCTGGAGCTGGCGGACCCCGAGGTTCGTCCGGGACTCGAGATGGCGGAGAAAGGGGCACGAGCAAGCGGCACGCCTTTTGTCAGCTTCTTCACCCCGCCGGAGATCCAGGCGCTGGCGCGGGAAGCCGGCTTCCGGGAGGCACGGCACGTTTCGGCGGGCGATCTCACCCAGCGTTACTTCGCAGGCAGGCCGGACGGTCTGCGTCCGCCGGCCAATGCGGAGGAACTGCTGGTGGCGAATACGTAGCTGCCCTCACGATTCGATCCGCATGTCACGCTGGCGTGCAACGGTCATGTAAGGGGTAGTCCGGGGTAGAGAAGTGTCCTAAAGCGGGATAGATTGCTTACTAGAATAAAAGCGTTGTAAATATAGACAGGAGATGCGCGGGACGTCGCAGACGAAGCCCGCGCGGGACTGGAGGGAGCCTGACATGGTGCGCACCGATTTGACGGTACTCGCGGGCGTCGGGATTCTGGCGCTAGCTTGCCTGGTTGCCTGCGGCTTGTACGTGTACTGGTGTAGCGATCGCTATCGCAGCCGAAAACAGCGGCCACAGTGGCCCATGAGCGTTGGGTGGGCGAACCCGCGCACTCACGACGCGCCAGCGGCCGTTGAGGAAACGGTCGGCACGCAATTAAGCCAACGCTGTAAAACTTCGTTGTACCGGCTGATGTTCGGCCAGGCGCATGACGAATGCATCGTCTTCCTGATGGCCGCCAGCCGCGCCGCCGCGCAAAAGGAGGCGACGGACGCGCTCGCCGCTATCCATTGCATGGCGCCCGACGAGGTGTGTGTCTATAACCTCGCCTCGTTTCGCGAGCTGATCGATAGCGGCGTCAGCGAGGATGAGGATCTGCGCCTGTTCGAGGTGGCCTGGGAAGGCTCGAACGTCAGCGCATGGGCCGACCATCCGCTTTTCCTGACCGACGACTCCAGCTTGCTGGGCAAGTGGGCCGAGTTATATGCGGACCTGGCGCGCGAGCTGGCGACGAGCGCGATCAATCGGGCGCGGGGGTAGCGTACCTCGCGCTGGCTATCATCGGATCTTGACGACGGCCTTCCCCATTACACGCCCTGTTTCGACGTAGGCCAAGGCCTCTTGGGTTGATGCAAACGGGAAGACCCGATCGATCACAGGCTTGATGACACCTGCGTCGATGAGCGCAGCGATCTGCGCCAACTGGCTCCCATCGGCACGCATGAAAAGAAATGAATAGGTGACGTCATGACGTTTCGCCGCTTTTCTGACGCGATAGCTTAGAAAGCGCATCGCTGTTTTCAGGAACCAGGTGGCGCCCATCTCTTCGGCAAAATCCGGATCGGGCGGACCGGCGATCCCGATCAGCCTGCCACCTGGCTTGAGCACTTGCAGTGATCGCTCGAGGGTCTTTCCGCCCTGCGTGTCCAGCACTACGTCGAAGTCTTTCAGGACGGCGGCAAAGTCATCTTTCCTGTAGTCGATGACGATGTCCGCACCGAGTTGCTTCAGCCATTCGGCATTTCCTGCGCTCGCCGTCGTCGCGACGGTCGCGCCCACATGCTTCGCCAGTTGGATGGCAAAGGTGCCGACGCCGCCCGAGCCGGCATGTATAAGCACCTTCTGCCCTTTCTTCAGTTGTCCTTTTTCAATCAGCGCTTGCCAGGCGGTCAAGCCCACCAGCGGGATTGAAGCCGCTTCTTCCATCGTGAGTGTTTTAGGCTTGAGGGCGACGGCGTCTTCCCTGAGCGCGATGAATTCCGCAAACGTACCGATCCGATCTTTATGCGGACGGGCATAGACCTCATCGCCCGGCTTGAATTGCTGCACACGCGATCCGACGCGGACCACGACGCCGGCCACATCGTTGCCCAAAATCAGCGGCAAACGATAGGGCAAAATGAGTTTGAACTCTCCGTCCCTGATCTTTGCGTCGAGAGGGTTCACGCCCGCGGCGTGGATCTGGATCAACACGTCGTCTTCGCGCGGCTCGGGGACCGGCATATCAGCGGCCCGTATGCCACTCTTGCGTCCATATCGATCGACAACAAATGCCTTCATCACGGTTCCTTATCAGTGTTTTGTTGCGTCAGAAGCAGGGGCAGTCACGCCGTCTTCGACGCACTTGTTGTGCGATTCGATGCGCGATGCTGGATGCAGTTGGGTGTCGTCAGGAAACCGTCGGTTCACGCATGACTGGCCAGGTCAGCACCTGCCAGGGCGCGTTACCGGCAGCGCGAAGGCGCAGCGCCGCCGTTTGCGCGGAAGCCGCGTTATCTTCGACGAAGCCTGCCGTCAAAAGCAGGTCGGTTTCGAAGTCTTGCCAGTCGGCGTAATGCATCGCGACTTCCTGCGCGACTTCTTCGATCCGCGTGCGAGCCTCAGCCTCCGCAACGTAACCTAAGCGGCACCCAGCCCGGTAGTAGAGCACCATGCGACTGGCGTCATAGGCGAGGCCGTTCATCCGCCGCCACCGGTCAGGCTGCTCCCGCAACGCACGGAACTGTTGCTCGCGCATGCCTCGCAGCGGGCCGTAGGTATGCGAAAACGCCGACAACCAATCTCCTGTGGAACCCGCATCGTGCGTCTGCTCGCCACGGACCAATCGCGACATGAGCGCTCTGATCAGGGCGATGTCGCGCCGATGACCGCCTTCGCGTAGCCATCGCAGTCGCATCGTCCACGCCGCCGGGCTGTTGATCTCATGGCGCGAGGCGAAGCGGGCCATGAAACGCGCCGCCTGACGTGCATCAGGCGGCAGAAGATCGAGCCGGTCGTGATAGAACCGCTCGCGCTCGCAATCCAGGGCGGACAACGCGATGGCCCACTGCACCGGGGTATCGGCCGGAGGGCCATGTTGATACAGCCCCTCGCGGACATCGACAAGATTGATGCCACGCGGCGGATCAGTGCTACGTTCTCCTGCTTTTTCTCCACGACGGCCAAAACGCGCATACAGGCGTTGCACGCTTGCGAAAATCGCCCAGCCTGCAAGCAGGCCGACCCACAGCGCCGGATCGAGCAGTAGCGGAATCATCGTGCCAGGTCGGTGAGGTGAATCTTTTGGAGCGCGTTATCCAGCAGCAGTTCGAATTCGTTAGCTTCGCCACGCTCGCGTTCGGAGAGCGGAGCGAGCAATTGCATCTCGTAGAGCGCGGAGACGAACAACCATTGGGGGTGAGGCAGCGCCATCTCCCAGGCGAGCAGTTTCCATGGGCTGTGCGGATCTCGTTGCGCCAGTTCGATGACCTCGCGGGTGGCCTCCTGGGTGGGGATCAGCGCGGGGTCACCGCCGGCCCAAAAACCGCGTGCCCGCATGAACTGATCGGCGCAGTCGAGCCAGCTTTTGTAGTCGCGCTGCAGGTAGAGCGAGGGCAGCAGAATGAAGTCACGCGCTTCCCGTTCGTCAATGAGGTCCAGCAACAAGCCGTTCTGGCAAAGCATGATGAATCGCACCATGTCCCAGGCGAGAAAGTTAACCGACTGCACACCATCGCGGTTGTCTCGCGCAGCCTGCATTTGCCATAGGGACTCGCGCCGCGCTTCGTCAGGCAGTTCACGATCCTCGCGCAGCCGTTCGACCTCCTGCTTGAACGCTGCTTCTGGCAAACCGGCGTAGTGGCCGACAAACGGCTGGAGCGCCTGACGATGTCCACCCGTGAATACGCCGTGAAGCTGCTCGAGTAGCGTGGCACGATCGCTAATGCCCCACGATTGACGCAGGGACTGACGGGTTTCGTCGGCAGAAGCGTCCAGACGCAAGCTATCCCAGGCGCATCCGTTGCGCACGTTGAAGACCAATGTGTTGGCCAGCGCCCAATACTGCGGCTCAGGCTGGAAGGTGCTGGGCGATGTTTGCCAGCGTAATGTCAAAGGCTCCGTCTCGCGTGTTTCGGGCTTCTTCTTTTGCCGCTTCCGGCGGGCCGGCAGCGTGGCGAAAACCGCGATCACGAAGAGTGTGCAGGCCACCTCGATGGTCGTATTGTTCATTGCGATACCGTCTCCCATTGCCCCAGAACGTGTGATCGGAACCGTTCTTTGCGAGCGATGCCTTGAATGATCGATTTTCCAAAATGGTCGCGATTATTCTAGGGATTCAGACGTTGCAATGCGAATTTACCCAAGACGCATGGGTCGCGTGAATCAAGCGGCGCGTAGCGGCAAAGCGCGGGCCCGCTCCCGCCTCTACAACGTAAGGACAGGAGCGCGAGACCCGCTTGTTCCATTACGCTCAGAACTTGTACGTCGCACCAATCTGCGCGAAGCGGCCGACATACGTGTACAGCGACGTGTCATAGCCCTGCTGCCACAGCGGACCGTCCGCCCATACCGCATCGAACGGCGGCACGCGGTTGAAGATGTTGTCGATGCCGCCGTAGATCGTCCAGTGCTTGAAGCCCGTGTAGGTCACCATCAGATTGAACTGGCTATAGGACCCCACGCTGCCGTTTTGCGGCGTCGGCGTCGGGATATAGGTGAAGGTCTGCGTGTACGGTCCCGTGTACTGCCACGACAGCGCCGTATTCCACTGGTGATACGCCCAGCTCAAGGTGGTGTTGCCCTTCCAGCGCGGGAAGCTGCCGCCGAACGGCTCGTTGAGCGCGAGGTTGTTGCCAGCCGCATTCACCGTCTGACCGCCTAGCTGGAACTTGAACGTATCCACATAAGCCCAGTCGCCCGACAGCGTGAACGTGCCGATCGAGGTCGGCAACGACTGGCGGAAGGTGGTTTCGAAACCGCTCGTATCGAGATTCCCGAGGTTCTCATACTGGAAGGTCTCGTATTCGGGCGTGGTCGAACCGGGGTAATAGACGGTCGACGACGGCTGGTCGATGCCGATCACGTTGCTGATGTGAATGCGGTACCAGTCGAGCCCGACGTCGGTCGTGCGGGTCGGCGACAGCTCGAAGCCAATGTTGTAGTTCTTCGTGCGTTCCGGTTGCAGGTCCGGATTACCGGAAGTGAGCGATGTGACGGAACCCGACTGATTGATCACGAGCGCCATGTTCTGTGAGGTGCTGTCCTCGACAAACGTGGGCGCACGGAAACCGCGATCGTAAGACGCATAGGCAGTCAATGCCTTGACCGGCTGCCAGCGCAAGGCGAAACGCGGCGAGAACGCGCCGCCGACATCGCTGTAGTGGTCGTAGCGGCCCGACTGGCTAAACGTCAGTGTCTTCACGATCGGAATGTCGAACTGGTAGTACACCGCTGCGACGTTGCGCTGGCCTTGCACCTCTTCCTCGTCCGGCGTGAGGACCAGACCTTCCGCATACGCTGCACCTTGACTCAGGGATTCGCTCTGGTGGAAGAACTCGGCGCCGAGACCCAGGCCCACGTCGCCGGTCGGCAAGTGGAACAGCGTCGGGGTGGAAATCGTCGCATCAAGAGTATCGAGCTTCGAGACGGCGATATTGTTCGCGTCCATGTACAGGCCGTTCAGCGCGTTCGGTGTCGCAGACGGATTCGCGAAGTCGTAGGTGCCGTTCTGGTAGATGTTGTTCAGAACGCTGACGTTCAACTGGTTCGAGTATGTATTGGACACGTCGCTTTGCGAGTGCGTGTACGTGGTCGCCCAGTCCCAGTCACCGTTCGGCAGCGTGAGCGTACCCTTGACGCCCGTGGCCGCGCGCCAGTAGTTGGCGTCTGTCGTTTCCGCTACGGCGTCAGGGAACGAGTAGACGAGCGGCGTCGCCACCCCGAACGGGTTATATGGGTTGCTCGCCGGCACGGTGTTGTTGAACAGCGAGAACTGCTTCGTCGTAGGGTTGTACACCAGCGACGAATTGGTCCCGCCGACGGTGTTGTTCCACACCCCACCGCCCTGGACGCTCGTGTTGTTGCTCTCCCACAGATCCACAAATGCCGTGGTCGTGTCGTTGATCTTGAACTGCGCATCCACCTTCGCGCTCAGACGCTGGCTCCACGGCTCGATGGAGAAGCCGTTGCCGGTGTTGAGTCCGCAAACCGTACCGGTGGTCTGGCCGTAGAAGACGGACGTGAAGTTCGTGCTAGCCGGCTTAACCGAACTGCCGTACGGGCACGAGCTCAGCGCCTGCGCATTGCCCGTCGTTGGATTGGTCCAGTATGAAGGCGCGAGCATCGACATGCCGCCAGGCTGGTTCGTGAAGTCCATAGCCGAGGTCGAATCGCGATCGGCCAGCGTGGAGCCGTTGTCCCTGAAGAAGCTCGCAGATGCTGTGACGTTGTAGCCGTCGGAAGTGAGATTGCCGAACCCACCGAGCGCACTGAACTTCGCCGTACCGTTGCCGCCGCGGCCATCGGTGGAACCGCCATAGCTGCTGTCCAACTGCAGGCCCTGGAAATTGTGCTTGGTGATGATGTTGACCACGCCTGCGATCGCATCCGAACCATACTGCGAGACGGCGCCGGTCTTGACGATTTCGATGCGATCGATCGCACTGAGCGGCAGCGTGTTCAGGTCGAAGAACGTATCCACGCCGTTCGAAAAGAACGCGAACGGCGCGACCCGCTGTCCGTCGATCAACACCAGCGTGTATTTTTCGCTCAGGCCGCGCAACGCCATACCCGATGCGCCTGCCGCAAAGTTGTTGGATTCGGCTTCGCTCCAGCTATCGGCCGAGTTAGCGGTGGTGCTGCGCAGAAAGTCGGAGACGCTGTTGGCGCCGCTGTCCTGGATATCCTTTGCTGTGACGGTCTGGACCTGGTTGAAGCCAACCTTGTCGGCACTGCGAATCAGCGAACCCGTCACCTCGAAGCGCTTCAGCTGGGTGGTTTTTCCGGTTGTCGCGGCCGTGGCGCCGTTCTGCGTCGTTGCGGCGGCAGCCGGTGCCGCGGCCGTTGCCGAGCTTGCTGCGGCGGCGGGCGCCGCCGGTGTCGAAGTATCTGCCGTCGCCGCCTGGCTCTGGGCGAATGCGGATGGGCCGAATGCGGCTGACAACGCTATCTCAGCCCAAAGTATCTTTCTGATGGCCGATGCCAAAGTCCTTTGTTTCATGATTTCCCTTCACTCTTGTCAGTAAGCCAAACCCGTTGCGCGACTAACGTGTTGCGCCCGGGCATTTTTTTTCGACATTAGGCGGTGCGGAATTTTTCAATTCGCCCACCCTGGTACTTCGGCACAGCAGAAACCCCCACCAATTGCATGCAGATCGATTACATTTAAATTAAGTAGGATTACTAAAATACGGATTGATGCCTGAACCTGAAAGAAACGAATGCCTACCTGTTGCCCGTCGGTGGGTTGGGCTGCAAATAGGCAATCGGGAACGCGCCGCCATGGCGTACATGGCTGCAGACCATACGGATGAAGCACTTCGAGACGGGTGATACGCGAAACACTTGCAGCGTGTCGGCGGCGCCAGACCTAATTAGTGGGGACGCCGTTTTTCCACTGCGCCCAGTTCCTGACGATGGCGTTGACCAGCGGCGAACCCGCCAGGTAGAGGTTGTCTACCGCAGGCACGAAGCCGCCTTGCTGCTGGTAGTCCAGCAGGTTGTCCGCGTTCGATACGCCCGGTGGCGGGCGATCGAAGTCCGACCCCGCGCGCAGGGCCGCCACGCGGTTCGTGTCGGCCAGACCTGCGGCTGCGGCGCGTTTGATGACCTCGAACGTGGCGTTGTCTTCCTGTTGGGTGGTGCAGTAGGTGCCCTTGCCGTCGGTCAGCAGTTTGGTCCAGTCGCGCGCGCGTTGTCCCAAGGCCTCGCCGGAGAACCATGTGTCGCTTGCGAGCGTGTCGCACTGGATAACCGCGGGCGGTTGATTGGCCGGTGCGCTTGCGTATTTCGCGCGGTAGGTCTGAGCGGCCGGACTATCGGTGAGCGTGACGTTGCGTGACAGCGCGTAGGCTTTTTGTAGCAGTGCTTCATTCAACTGAAAGACTTCTGTGTGGTAATCCAGCGGCGGCTTTTCGGTTTCGCTGTGGGTGTTGATCCCGAGATAGCCGGACTTCCAGTTGCCGGGAATCTCGCGCGCATCGAGTTCCCACTGAATGCCGAAGTCCACGAGATAGCGAGCCCATGCTGCCGAACCGAGCGTGCCTTGCGCCGGATCGATGCCCGCAATGCCCGAGATCAGGAAATAGGTCTTGCGCAGATCGAACTTGCGCGAATACACCAGTGCAGCCATTGAGGCGGCGGCATTCGCATGGCCCATGCCGGTCGTGATGACGCACACGTCATCGCGGTTGCAATGAACAGCCGGATAATCCGGCGATAAACCCGCTACGGTAATGGCCTGGGTTTGCCCGAGATGATCGAGCCATGTTTTGCCTTCTGGTCCGAACATCGAAATGATGAGTACCTTGACGGGCCGCGGCGTAGAAGGAGAGGGCGTTGCATAGGCGACCGTTTGAATGAGGCATGCAAGACCGGCGCAAACAAGAATCCGCAGCAGTTTGTTTTTATACATAAGGTGCTTTTATTGAAGGTGGCTTGGCTCGATAGCCCAGCTTTGTGCTTGAGTGCCCAACAATCGTGCGCATATGCAGCAGGCTTTGGCAGCCTATGCGCGGACGGTCAGGCAAACGGTTCCCTTTTGAGGCGCGAGAGAGCTATAAGCACAGCACATGCCAAGTCGCAGTGGGCGCAGATGCACCCACTGCGTGACTGCAGCCTGGATCACACCGGCGGGGTGTCTTTACCGTGCAGTGGCCGGCAAAGAGGATCAGCCGCCGGCCCCTGTTTTGCCCCGAGATGCCTTGACGACGCCGGTATCGACCGGCGTGAACGGCGCCTGGAAATGGGCGATCAGAAAGTCGATGAAGGCCCGGGCGCGCGCGGTCTGATTTCGCTGGCTGGGGTAGTAGACAAACAGATCGGCTGATGGCAGGACGATATTCGGCAAGACCAGCTTGAGCCGCCCGCTTTGCACGTACTTGGCCAGATCCCATTCGGAGCGAATCAGTATCCCGTGTCCATCGAGTGCCCACCGCAGCACGATATCGCCATCGTTGCTTGAAAGCGCGCCTTTGACCTTCAGCGCCTCGGTGTGATCTCCCTGCATATAACGCCATACGCCATAAGCGTCGTCGTTCTGGCGATGAATGATGCAACGGTGCCGGACAAGGTCCTCCACGCGCTCGGGTGTCCCGAAGCGCTCGAGGTATTTCGGCGAGGCGCAAAGAAAACGACGATTGCTCATGATGCGCCGGGCGCTGAGCCGGCTGTCGGGAAGTGTGCCAAAACGGATCGCCATATCGAACGCTTCCTCCACCAGATCGATGGGCCGGTCGGTTACTTCAAACTGGATCTCCACATGGGGGAAACGCTTGGCGAATTCGGATACCAGCGGTGCGATGGTGGTACGCCCAAAACCGAGCGTCGCATTCACGCGTAGCAGACCTTGCGGATCGGTGCGGGCGCCGGAGATCTCGTCTTCCATCTGGCGGACTTGCCCCACGATCTGCGTGGCATAGCGCAGGTAGGTCTCGCCTTCCGGTGTCAGGCTGACACTTCGGGTTGTCCGGTTGACGAGCCGCGCCCCGAGTCGTTGCTCCATCAGCCCGAGGCGCTTGGTGGCGGCCGGCGGGGTGAGATCGAGCGCCCGCGCGGCTCCCGACAGACTTTTCAGCTTGGCGAGGAGGATGAAGAATTCGAAGTCGGACGCCGGATCAGTGGTCACTTCCGTTATTCACCCAAAGTAAAAAATGAAATGAATCTGAGCGAATTCTAACGCCACCGTTCGCGGATAAGCTAGGTTCCGTTGCAGCCGGATGCGTGCCAGCAGATGCACGCAATCCTTGCCCGAAACCCAGGAGACACCGCCATGCGAATCGTTGAAATCCGCGAAAAGACTGTTCCGATCAGTTCCCCCATCCGCAATGCCTACATCGACTTCAGCAAGATGACGCTGAGTCTCGTCGCTGTGGTGACGGATGTCATCCGGGATGGCAAGCCGGTGATCGGCTATGGATTCAACTCGAACGGCCGCTACGGCCAGGGCAAGCTGATGCGGGAGCGCTTCATTCCGCGCATCCTCGAAGCGGATCCGGCGACGCTCGTCAACGAGGCCGGCGATAACCTCGATCCGCACAAGATCTGGGCCACCATGTTCACGAACGAAAAGCCGGGCGGCCATGGCGAGCGTTCGGTCGCGATCGGCACGATCGATATGGCGATCTGGGATGCGGTTGCGAAGATCGAAGGCAAGCCGCTGTTTCAGCTACTGGCCGACCGCTACGGCAATGGTCAGCCCGACCGCAAGATTTTCGTCTACGCGGCCGGCGGTTACTACTACCCGGGCCAGGATCACGGGAAGCTGAAGGACGAGATGCGCAGCTACATCGACCGCGGCTACACAGTTGTGAAGAAGAAGATTGGCGGCGCTTCGCTCGATGAAGACTTGCGCCGCATCGATTCGATTCTGAGCGTGCTCGGCGATGGACAGAAACTCGCCGTCGACGCCAACGGTCGCTTCGATCTCGACACAGCCATCCAGTACGCGAAGGCGTTGTCGCAGTACGACCTGTTCTGGTACGAAGAGCCGGGCGACCCGCTCGACTTCGAATTGCAGGCGACCCTGCGCAATTACTACGACAAGCCGATGGCGACCGGCGAGGACCTGTTCTCGATGCAGGACGCCCGCAACCTGATCCGCTATGGCGGCATGCGTGCCGACCGCGACTGGCTGCAGTTCGATTGCGCGCTGAGCTACGGCCTCGTCGAATATCTGCGCACGCTCGACATGCTGCATCAGCACGGCTGGTCGCCGAGCCGATGCATTCCGCACGGCGGACACCAGATGTCGTTGAACATCGCGGCCGGCCTTGGTTTGGGCGGCAACGAATCCTATCCGGACCTGTTCCAGCCGTATGGTGGCTTCCCTGATGGCGTGAAGGTGGAGAACGGCTTCATCACGATGCCTGACCTGCCTGGTATCGGCTTTGAAGGGAAGGCCGATCTGTTCGCCGAGATGCAAAAGCTGTCTGCATAGGCGCTCAGGCGGCGAAACGCGCTGGCAAAAGCGCCAGCGCAGCGTTCATAAAAATAGACCAAAGAAACGTGAGCGAAATCGGTCCGCGCTCACCGTAACGGTAGATCCCGCTGCGGTAGCGCGTTCTGACTTTCACTAAAGATGCCACGCATAGGAGACAGTCATGCGGGTTTCAAAGATCAGAAAATCGCTTTCCAGGCTCTACGTCCAGGTGCTGATCGGCATTGTGGCGGGTGTCCTCGTCGGCCACTTCTATCCTGACGTCGGCTCGCAACTCAAGCCGCTCGGCGATCTGTTCATCAAGCTGATCCGGATGCTGCTGGCGCCGATCATTTTCGCCTCTGTCGTGGTGGGCATTGCGCGCATGAGCGACCTTCATGAGGCCGGTCGCGTCGGCGTCAAGGCGGTCGTGTACTTTGAGGTGGCGTCGACGATTGCGCTCGCGGTTGGCCTCGTCATCGTGAACGTCATCAAGCCGGGCAGCGGGATGAACATCGATCCCGCGCATATCGACGGCTCGGCGATCTCCACCTACACGCATGCGGCACAACAGCACGGGATACTCGACTTCCTCATGAGCATCGTGCCGAACAGCATTGTCGGCGCATTCGCGAATGGGGACATGCTGCCCATCATCTTCTTTTCGCTGCTGCTCGCGATCGCGCTCGCCAAGCTGGGCCCGCGCACTGCACCGTTCGTCGACATGCTCGATATGTTGCTGCAGGGTATGTTCGGCATTGTGCGAATCGTCATGTACGTTGCACCCATCGGCGCTTTTGGCGGCATGGCCTTTACCATCGCCAAGTATGGAATCGGCACGCTGGCATCTTTCGGTCAACTGATGTTGTGCCTTTACCTGACCTCGGTATTCTTCGTGGTCGTCGTCCTGGGCCTCGTGATGCGAGTCAGCGGGCTGTCGCTGTGGAAGTATCTCCGCTACATCAAGGACGAAATTTTCATTACCCTCGGGACCGCGTCCACTGAAGCGGTGCTGCCGCAGATGCTGATCAAGATGGAGAAGCTGGGGTGTTCGCGGCCCGTAGTCGGGATGGTGTTGCCTACCGGCTATACCTTCAACGCCGATGGGACGGCGATCTATCTGACCATGGCCTCGATGTTCGTCGCGCAGGCCATGGACATCCACCTGACGCTGTGGGATCAACTGTTGCTGCTCGGCGTGATGCTGCTGACTTCAAAGGGGTCTGCGGGCGTTGCCGGCGCTGGATTCGTTGCGCTGGCTGCCACGCTGGCCTCGATGCACACCATCCCCGTGGCCGGCCTGGTGCTGCTGCTCGGCGTGGATCGCTTCCTCAACGAGGCGCGTGCCGTCACGAACCTGATCGGCAATGGCGTGGCGACCATTGTGGTTGCCCGCTGGGAAGGAGCGCTTGATATGAACAAGGCTCGCGCGATGCTCGATCGCGACGACACGAGCCTTAGTGCGTTGGAGTCCACCGAGGCATTGCCGGCCGGGCGGATGCCGGCTGAGGATGCGGGGATGCGGTCGCAATCGCATTGAGCTTTCCTCGCGTTTCGCCATCAAGCATCGGACCGGATTGGTCAGGCCAACCCGCATCTCGTTGCGGCGCTCTTGCGGATGCTGTGTGATTCGTCAGCCATTGTCGCCATTGACTCTCAGGGCGTAGCTTGTCTATAAATCCGCCTCGTTGTGCACGCCGATCAACGCGGCGGTCTTGCCGGGGGCGTTTTCACCGACGTACAATCTGCGACATAAATACGATAATTAACGACCACACATTTCCGAATCAATGAATAGAATAATCAATCCCCAACCTGCTCAAAGAAATAATCGTTGCTGCGGCCGTACCGCCAACCTGCGTCGATGTGCCCGGCGAGGGAATTGGCGATTTTTTTGTGCAGATCATGACCGCCAATGGATGGGCTGGGTCTTTACCGCGATTTTTACCGTGGGTGCGGGTGCTGCATCGATCTGGAGCGTACTACCGACTCATCAGGAGCCCTCTGAGCTTTCTGTTCCCGTGAGCGAGAAGGATAATTTACGGCGCGCCATCACGATGGCAAAGATGGAGGGGGCCAAGTTCACTGTGCCAAGTGCCACGGAAGTGGTGGCCAAGTTTTATGTTCGGCCAACCGTGAGTTCCCCTTTGGACAAGAAAAACTCTTTCTTTGCGCTCGTTTCCGTCAGTCCGTTTAAGCCGGCCAGCTCTGACTTCACCTTCGACGGCGGCGAATGTCGTTTTCTAGGGTATGCAACAGATTTTGATCCGTCATCGAATAAAGCCGTTTTGTCGATAAAGACCATTTCCTGTGTGGATAATTCGAATCAAGGCTATTCACTTGTATATAGCGACTATGATCAGAAACCGAGTGGCGTGCTCACCGATTTGAAAGCTCCGACCGAAGGGGCGGTGGTGATGTCCAAAGAAAGCGATGGAACCTATTCCGTTCCGCTGTTGCAGAACGTGCTGCTGAAATTCTCGCAGCCTGTCGATAAACTCGAGAAAACAGGAAAGTCGGCGAACCGGTTTTGATTCAGTAATCCGAGCGTTCCGTCGACATCCACAGCGTCGCGCTCGCTCCAAAAGCCGAAGGGCGGCCGTTACCCCCTTCGGCGCTAGCCCATCATCGATAGCGCTGCCTCGCCGCCAACTAATATCTTTTTCGACCTAATTCAGTCGGAAAAATATATTGGACGTCTTACCGGCCCTCTCGCACACTTCGTACATTCCCAGTACACCGCGCGTCATGCGCACCCTCGCCTGCGGGCGACCGGTATGCCGTCGCCGTCCCCAACGGTGCATGGCGGGCCTGGGCACCATTCCAATTCGACGACCCCAATACAGAGGACACAGATGCCTGACTATCGATCGCGAACTTCGACGCACGGCCGCAACATGGCCGGCGCCCGCGCCTTGTGGCGCGCCACCGGCATGAAGGACGGCGATTTCGGCAAGCCCATCATTGCGGTGGTGAACTCGTTCACCCAGTTCGTGCCGGGCCATGTGCATCTGCGCGATCTGGGCGCGCTGGTCGCGAAGGAAATCGAAGCAGCCGGCGGCGTCGCCAAGGAATTCAACACCATCGCGGTCGACGACGGCATCGCCATGGGCCACGGCGGCATGCTGTACTCGCTGCCGTCGCGCGAACTGATTGCCGACTCGGTGGAATACATGGTCAACGCGCACTGCGCCGACGCCATGGTCTGCATCTCCAATTGCGACAAGATCACCCCGGGCATGCTGATGGCCGCGATGCGCCTGAACATCCCCGTGGTCTTCGTGTCCGGCGGTCCGATGGAAGCGGGTAAGGTCAAGTCGCCGACCGACGGCCAGGTGATCGCCAAGATCGACCTGATCGACGCCATGATCAAGGCGGGCGACTCCAGAGTCAGCGACGCCGAAGTCGCGGAAATCGAGCGCAGCGCCTGCCCGACGTGCGGTTCCTGCTCGGGCATGTTCACCGCGAACTCGATGAATTGCCTGACCGAGGCAATCGGCCTGGCGTTGCCGGGCAACGGCACGATCGTCGCTACGCATGCATGGCGCAAGGGGCTGTTCGAACAGGCTGGCCGTCTGGTGGTGGATCTGTGCCGCCGTTACTATCAGGAAGACGACGCGTCGGTCCTGCCGCGCAACATCGCCAGCAAGCAGGCCTTCGAGAACGCCATGGCGCTCGACGTGGCCATGGGCGGTTCGACCAACACCGTGCTGCACTTGCTGGCCGCTGCGCAGGAAGGTGGCGTCGATTTCACGATGTCCGACATCGATCGCATCTCGCGCAAAGTGCCGTGCCTGTGCAAGGTTGCGCCCGCAACCGATAAATTCCATATCGAAGACGTGCATCGCGCCGGCGGCATCCCCGGCATTCTCGGCGAGCTGGCCCGTGCGGAGCTGCTCGACCTGTCGTGCGGCAACGTGCATAGCGGCACGCTGGGTGAGGCGATTGCCAAATGGGACGTCGCCGGTGGTGCGGGCGAAGAAGCGCAGAAGCTCTTCCGTGCGGCGCCGGGCGGGATTCCGACCACCGTCGCATTCAGCCAGGAAGCGACCTTCGCGTCGCTCGATACCGACCGCAAGTCCGGCTGTATCCGTAGCAAGCAGAACGCGTATTCGAAAGACGGCGGCCTTGCTGTGCTGTACGGCAACCTCGCGGAGAAGGGCTGCATCGTCAAGACCGCGGGTGTCGACGAATCGCAGTGGGTCTTCTCGGGCCGCGCACGCGTCTTCGAGAGCCAGGACGACGCCGTCGAAGCCATTCTGGGCGACAAGGTCGTGGCGGGCGACGTGGTGGTGATCCGTTACGAAGGCCCGAAGGGCGGCCCCGGCATGCAGGAAATGCTGTATCCCACGTCGTATCTGAAGTCCAAGGGACTCGGCAAGTCTTGCGCGCTGTTTACCGATGGCCGCTTCTCCGGCGGTTCGTCGGGCCTGGTGATCGGGCATGCGTCGCCGGAAGCGGCGGAAGGCGGCACGATCGGCCTGGTGGAAGAGGGTGACGTGATCGAGATCGACATTCCTAACCGCAAGATGCACCTGGTGGTGTCGGACGAGGCCCTGGCACGCCGTCGCGAAGCCATGGAGGCACGCGGAGCCGAGGCGTGGATGCCGGTGAATCGTGAACGCGTGGTGTCGCAAGCGTTGCAGGCCTACGCGGCGCTGGCGACCTCGGCCGACCGTGGCGCGGTGCGCGATCTCTCGCAACTGAAGCGCAAGTAAGACCGAACGGCCCTGCCGCAGTCATGCGCAGGGCCGCAGCGATCGATATGCCGGGTTTTCTGGTGTCGAGCGCTGCGCAGTAAAACCCGTCACCAGCCGCACAAGCGCATCTTCCACCTCTTGCAACGGCGGTGGATCGGCGCTCGCCGCCAGCATACGCAGCACGCCCGTCACAGCAAAGGTCAGCACAAACGCCTCGGCTTCGGTGGGTTTGCGAGTGTGCCCATCAGGCATCGCAACTTCATCTGCAGTTGAAATTTCAAGTAGCCGCGCGTAGAACGGTGCGAGGCGTCCCCCTTGCGCGTTGCTCGTCGACGAATGCTCCATCAACAGGCGATGAACGCGGTTTCGCCCGCCATACGAGGCCGTCACGGCACGGACGATTTCACGAATCGGGTCGCCAGGCGCCGTGGGCGTTGCGCGCTGCATCGAATCGACGATCTTGTCTGTCATGGCGCCGAGCTCGCGCGTCACCAGGGCGTCGAGCAATGCGTGCTTGCTGCCGAAGTACTGGTAAAGCGTGCCGATACTCACACCGGCTTTCGCCGCCACGGCATTGGTCGTCAGCGAGGCGATGTCACCGGTCTCCAGCAACTGCATGGCCGCCTCCAACATGAGTTCGACCTTGTGTTGAGACCGGGCCTGCCGCGGGTTGCGTCGGTTAAGTGTTTGATTGTTCATAGACTTTATCGCCGATTTCAAGGCCACGGAACGCGAGTTTCAAAACATGAGCGTGGCTCATATTATTCCTGTTTCGACGATAGAGACGAGGCTCATGATGAATGGCAAGGTACTGATCTCCGGCGCAGGGGTTGCGGGTCTGGCCGTGGCTTACTGGCTGGATCGCGCGGGCGTGGCTACGACGCTGGTCGAGCGCGCTCCGGCGTTTCGTCGCGGCGGGCAAGCCGTGGATATCCGCGGCGTCGCGCTCGATGTCGTCAACGTAATGGGCTTGCTGGACGATGCCCGCGCGTTGCGCACACGGCTTAAGGGCATGTCGATGCTCGATGCCGACGGCAACGAGCTGGAACGTACCGAAGAGCGCACCTTCAGCGCCGGCCGCCTGGACAGCGAAGACATCGAAATCTTTCGCGACGATCTGTGCGAGCTTCTGATGGGTGCGATGAGCGACCGCGTTGAATTCATCTACGACGACAGCGTCGCCGCCATCGATGATCAAGGCGATGGTGTGGCGGTCACTTTCGCCACGGGCGTGAAGAGAGCATTCGATCTGGTGATCGGCGCTGACGGCATCTACTCCAATGTCCGCAAGCAGTGTTTCGCGGATGAAGCCTCGGTTGTCTTTCCGTTGGGCGTGGTGCTTGCTCTTTTTTCGACGCCTAACCTGATCGATCTGACCGATTGGCAACTCGGCCATCGCCAGGACGGCGTGGGCTACGTGATCTACCCCAGCTACGACAAGCGCGAATTGCGGATTGGGGTGGGTTTCGCGGCGCCTGAATCCGCAGTGTCCCGAGGCGATGTCGAAACACAAAAGCGCATGGTGGCCGAGCAATGCGCGCATCTGAAGGGCACGTTTCCTCAATTCGTCGATGCGATGAGTACAACCGATCAGTTTTACTTCAACGAGCTCGCACAAATCCGCATGCCGTCGTGGTCGAACGGCCGGGTCGTGCTTGCCGGCGACGCTGCGCACTGCGCATCGCCTTTCTCGGGTCAAGGTACGAGCCTCGCGCTAGTCGGTGCCTGTGTGCTCGTTTATGAACTGTTGCGAAACTGGGATCGTCCTGCGCAGGCTTTTGCCGCCTATGAACACCGTATGCGGCCCTATGTGAATCTCAATCAGGCGCTCGTCGACCTCACGCGCGAGGGCCCGACGCCGGACGATCAGATGACCGCGGCCAAGAACGGTATCGACCTGAGCGACGTGCTGAAAGCGGTGGCATAGCGCCGGAAGGACGCGTGACGCGTGAAAGAATCACTAAAAAAGCCGCTAAAGAATCACAGGAAGTCTGCCGTTATCCAAGATGAGGCGCCATGCGAGGATGGCGCGTTTTCGTCGAATCAATCTATAAAAAGGATGTGCGCTGATGCAGATCACAAGCACCACCAGCGTAACCGCATGGCAGACCACCGGCAGCGGAACCGCTTCAGGCACGACTAACGCCGCGTCGAACGGCACGGCGGCGTCCGGCTCGAAGTCCGCGTCGTCCGCGTCCGGTTCCACGTCTACCGCCTCCGATTCGCAGTCGGGCACGACCAGCGCCGGGTCGACGTCTTCGTCTTCTTCGAGCACGTCAGGCAGCGGTTCGTCCACGACGAGTGCGACACCCAGCGGCGGGGGAGGTGGCGGTGGTGGCGGAGGCGGCAGCAGCAGTTCGAGCACCAGCAGCGTTCAGGAGCAGCAGCTCGAACAATTGATCAAGTCGCTGAAGGCTCAGCTCGCGTCGGTGCAAGCGCAGTTGGCGCAGTCTGGGGGCGCATCGTCCGCGGGTTCAGCTCCGGCAAGCGGCGCGGGACAGCACGGCACTGCCGCGACAGCCGGCGATTCGACCCAATCGACGGCGGATCAGTCGCGAGCCAGCCAGCAGGCCGCTAGAACGACGTCCCTGCAAAACGAAGCCACGACCATCAGCTCCGCTATCGACGTCGCGACCGGCGAGCTCGCACAACTGATGCTCGCATCCGGCACGACGACCGGCATGATCAGCACGCAGGCCTGAAGCGGGCACGACATCGTCAAAGGTTGATGCATTCGGCATCAACCTGCCCGACCTCCTCCTTACCAGGCGTCGATTCGCGAGAGCGCGGCTCAATCGCCTTGCTCGGAAACCAACTCTGCTTTACCTTCATCTCTACGAGGCTGTTACCTACCACTAATCGAGCTTTTGTAAAAAAGCCGCCGAGAGATGCCAAGCACCTACAACCCCGGGTTGGTCGCCATTTCCCTTATTGTCGCGACGCTTGCCTCTTTCACGGCAATTGATCTCGCAGACCGGCTTTCCATACTCGCTTACGCTCGCGCCCGCCACATATGGCTGGCGGCCGGCGCGTTGGCCATGGGCATCGGTATCTGGTCGATGCACTTCATCGGCATGCTCTCGTTCTCGCTAAGCATTCCGCTTGGCTACGATCCCGCCATCACCTGTTATTCGCTCGTGATCGCCGTACTCGTGTCCTGGTTTGCGTTGCATGTCGTCACGCGTGAACGTTTGAAGCTGCCCTGGTTGCTCGCGGGTGGCGTTCTGATGGGTTTGGGCATCGCCGGCATGCATTACATGGGAATGGCCGCGATGCTGATGCAGCCCGCGATTCGCTACGAACCACGCATCTTTGCTGCATCCATTCTCATTGCTATCGCAGCCTCCACGGCGGCACTGTGGGTCGCGCATACCCTGCGCGGCGCGCATCAGGACCATGTGATGCGCAAGCGCATTGGCGCGGCCTGTGTCATGGGCATTGCCATCGCCGGCATGCATTACACCGGCATGGCCGCGGCGAATTTCCCCATTGGATCGGTTTGTGGCGCAGCGCACGGCGTGAAGCCTCAGTGGCTCGCTGACGCCGTGACTCTGTTCGCGCTGGTGATTCTGATTGGGACGCTGCTTCTTTCACGCCTCGATGCCCGAGTCGCGTTTCTCGACAATTCGGTTGCGAGGCTCAACGATCAGATCGAGCGCATGCGAGGCCCGACACGCTAAGCGGTCTGCCTAATCGGAGTCGCGGCGAACGCAGGCCTTAATTCGCGGGCAACCGGAACACGCCGACCACTTCGCTCATGCGCGCGGCCTGTTCTTCCAACGAGACCGCTGCGGCCGCAGCCTGCTCGACAAGCGCGGCATTGCGCTGCGTGACTTCATCCATCTGCGAGACGGCCTTGTTGACCTGCTCGATGCCGTCGCTCTGTTCTTCGGACGCCGCCGCAATCTCAGCCATGATGTCGGTCACGCGATGCACCGCGTCGTTGATCTCCGTCATCGTCTTTCCCGCTCGACCCACCAGTTCGGTGCCATTACCCACGCGGTCGACCGATTCGCTGATCAGCGTTTTGATTTCCTTGGCCGCCGAGGCACTGCGTTGCGCCAGCGTACGCACTTCGCCCGCCACCACCGCAAAGCCGCGGCCTTGTTCGCCCGCTCGCGCCGCTTCGACGGCGGCGTTCAACGCGAGGATATTGGTCTGGAAGGCGATACCCTCGATCACGCCAATGATGTCGGAAATCTGCTTCGAGCTCGCGTTGATTTCGTCCATCGTCGTCACGACCTTTGCGACGACTTCGCTGCCGTCGTGCGCCACGCCCACCGCGACGCGCGCGAGATCGCTCGCCTGACGCGCGTTGTCGGCGTTCTGGCGGACGGTCGAAGTCAGCTCCGCTATGCTCGAGGCGGTTTCTTCCAGCGACGCGGCCTGTTCTTCGGTGCGCTGCGACAAATCGGTGTTGCCTGCCGAGATCTGCGCGGTCGCCGTGGAAATAGATTGCGCGCCGTCGCGTACCGAGACCATGGCGTCCCTTAAGCGTGACTGCATCAGACGCAGGTCTTCCATCATCTGGCCCATTTCGTCGCGCGAGCGTATCTCGACAGACCGGCTAAGGTCGCCGTCGGCAATGGCGCGGAAGTGATGCATGGCTTCATCGAGCGGGCCGGCAATCGATTTACGCAGGGCGTGCCATGCGAAAGCGGCCATCGCGAGCCCGATCAGAAGGCCGACGGCGGCAATGGCGAGAATCGCGTGAAAGCGGTCCTGCGCCGCTTCGTACAGGCTGCGCGCCTGCTCCGCCTGCATCTTGTCGAGCTCCTCGGAACGGTCCGTGATCTCGTTGAATGGCGCCGTCATCTTGTTCGAGATCAGATCGGCGAGTTGCGCGGTGTCGCGCCGGTCGATCGCCGCAAACACCTGGGCGACGGGTCCATCCATCGCAAGCGTCCGCTTGGCTTCGACCGCTTCGGCCAGTTGTTGCTCTTGCGGTTCGGCAGGCAACGCGCGATAGGTCTGCCAGGCTTTGTCGCCGATCGCGAATTGCTCGCGGGCACGCGCTTCGAGGTTCGCGATATCCGGGCGATCAGGTTGCGCGGCGATCCGGTCGAGTACCAGTCGGCCGCGAGCATAGAAGAAATCGAACTTGCCGATGGCAATGGCCGACGCGAGTTGGTTGGAGTACAGCTTCTTCTGATCGGCGTTACTCAGGGCGATGCCGGCCACGCCAAGCGCGGCGCCAATCGCCATGAGCAAGCCGAGAAAACCCATCGCAAGGGCGAGACGGGCGCGGATCGTGATGTTCGAAAACATGGATGCCTCAAGGCGCAGCAAGCGGAACAGGAAAGCGACGCGCCTGGAAAGCACGCGGGTTTATTGGGGTTTACGGCAATGGAGCGGGAATATGAAGGGGAAGAGGGGGACTTGAGCCGCCCGAGGCACTGGAAACAGCGCAGTAGTCGTCTTACGGGCCCTTACTTGCAGGACCGGCGATGGGTCCCGCAACGTGCCGCCCGATCGCTTGCGCCGGCACGCCACAGGATGGCGATGCCGGCGCTGTCGTGTCAGTGTGCCTTCGCCGTATCGCTCAGCAACTGCACCAGGTAGGGCTTCCACACTTCAGGGTGAGCGAGGGTTTGATGGCCGTACGATTGCACAGTCTCCGGAATTTCCACGAACGCGCCGTTCGGCACAGCCTTCATTGCCTGCTGCATGACACCGAGGTCGGCGGCGTTGATCAGGTCGTCGGCAAAATTGACGGCAAAGAGCCGCGCGCGAATCTTCGACAACTCCGGCGCGGGGTTGTAGTCCCACGACGATTCGAACCAGTACAGGACGTCGTTGGCGTCGTTCTTCCCGGCGTCGTCGACGAGCGTGTCGTACAGGTGCGTGGCCGCGTCGCGATTGGGCGCATCGCTTTGCATGCGGGCCGGGTTGTTGGTGATGATCGTGAAAATGGGCATCACGCGGGTCCATTGGGTGGGCGGCACGGCATAGTCGCCGCCCTGCCAGCCCGGGTCGTTGCGAATCGCGCCGACGATCATCTGCCGCCAGAGCCAGTTGCGCCCAGCCATCGCGATGGGTTGGCTGGCGATGGGCATCAACGCATCCGCCATCTCCGGATAGCGCTCACCCCACATCCAGGTCTGCATGCCGCCCATCGACGTGCCGAGCACGAGGCGCAGATGATGAATGTGCAGCCCTTCGACGAGCAGGCGATGGTTCGCTTCGACGACGTCGCCATAGCCGTAATGCGGGAATCGCGCATGCAGGCCGTCGCTCGGCTTGCTCGAACCGCCCCGGCCCAGGCCATCGGGGATGACGACAAAGTACCGGCTCGTGTCGAGCGGCTGGCCCGGGGCGAACAGTTCGCGCTGCATCGCCGGTGCGAGGAAAGCTTTGCCGGTGCCGGTGGTGCCGTGCATCAGCATCACGGCGTTGTCGATCTCGCCGTGCGCATCGCGCTGCGGCGTGCCCAAGGTGACGTAGTGGATGCGAATGTCCGGCAGCGTGGCGCCGTCGGAAAAGTGAAAGTCGTGCTCAGTGAAATCGGCTGCCTGCGCGGAAGCCGGTTCCATTGTCGCGGCGCCGGCCGGCGCGAGGCCGGTCAGCACGTACATTCCTGCGGTGGCCAGCAGGGATGCGAGTCGGGTCATTGCAGAGTCCTGTCGAGGGTAGGGAAGGGAAGACTATCGTAACCCTACCCGGCACGCACGACGAAGATACGACAACAACGACGGCACGCGGTTTATATCGCCCAGCAGGCGCAGCCGAGCGCGCCCCAGAAGCCCTTGAGGTCCGACGTCGGCGCATTGCCGGACCACGCTCGCGCATGCGCGTGACCGTGGACGCCGCACGCGCTCGCGCAGCCGCATTGCGCGGCCATCTGCAGGGGCACGCCCTCGGGATGGTCGCCGCTGCGCCGTGTCATGCCCCAGCCGGCGTAGCCGCCATAGCGGCGCGTCGGCGACCAGTCCGGCATGGCCGGCGGGATGGGCGCATCGTAGTGTGAGAACGGGCCGGCGCCGTAGACGATCTTGCCGCCCACCATGGTGAGAAGCGAGGTCGTGTCGGCAATGTCGGCTTCGGGGCAAGTCAGATAGTCGCGATCCGGCACGATCAGATCGGCAAGCTGCCCGACGGCAATCCGGCCTTTCTTGCCTTCCTCGTTAGAAAACCAGGTGACGTACTCCGTCCACATGCGCAGCGCGGTTTCGCGATCAAGGCAATTGCGTTGCGGATAGAGGCGCAGACCGGCAAGCGTTTTGCCCGTGACGAGCCAGGCCAGTGCGATCCACGGGTTGTACGAGGCCACACGGGTGGCATCCGTACCGGCCGATACCTTCACGCCTTTTTCGAGCATGCGCGCAACAGGTGGCGTTGCCTCGGCCGCCTTGGCACCGTATTGCTCGACGAAGTACTCGCCTTGATAGGCCATGCGATGTTGCACCGCAATGCCTCCGCCCAACGCCGCAATGCGATCAATCGATCGATCGCTGATGGTCTCCGCATGGTCGAAAAACCAGTTCAGGCCCGCTAACGGCACATCGCGATTCACCTTCTCGAACACGTCGAGCGAGCGCGCGATGGTTTCGTCGTAGGTGGCGTGCATGCGCCACGGCCAGCGGTTCTGGGCGAGCACGCGAACCACGTCTTCCAGTTCGCCTTCCATATCGGGACTCAACTCGGGCCGTGGCACGCGGAAGTCTTCGAAGTCCGCCGCCGAGAACACCAGCATCTCGCCCGCGCCGTTGTGCCGGAAATAATCGGTGCCATCGGCGTACTGCGTCGACTGGGTCCAATTCACGAAGTCTTGCTTCTCGCCCTTTGGCTTTTGCGTGAACAGGTTGTACGCAATGCGGACCGTCAGTTGGTTCTCCGCGGCAAGTTTTTCGACGACAGCGTAGTCCTCGGGAAAATTCTGGGAGCCGCCTCCGGCATCGATGACGCCGGTCACGCCCAGGCGATTCAGCTCGCGCATGAAATGGCGCGTCGAATTCTCCTGGTACTCGACAGGCAGTTTCGGCCCCTTCGCCAGCGTGGCGTACAGGATGCTGGCGTTGGGTTTGGCGAGCAGCAAACCCGTCGGATTACCCGCGGAGTCCCGAACGATCTCGCCGCCGGGCGGGGGCGGCGTGTCCTTCGTATAGCCGACCACCCGCAAGGCCGCCGCATTGAGCAGCGCGCGATCGTACAGGTGCAGGATGAAGACCGGCGTGTCCGGCGCGGCTGCATTCAGCTCCTCAATGGTCGGCAGTCTCTTTTCGGCGAACTGATGCTCGGTGAAACCGCCGACCACGCGAACCCATTGCGGCGCCGGTGTGATGGCAACCTGCTCGCGCAGCATCTGCATGGCGGTGGCCAGCGAGGGCACGCCGTCCCAGCGCAACTCCATGTTGTAGTTCAGGCCGCCGCGAATGAGGTGCAAATGATTGTCGATCAAGCCGGGTAGGGCACGTTGGCCCTGCAAGTCGATCAACTGGGTCGTGGAGCCCGCAAGCGGGAGGATCTCGGCATCGCTGCCCACGGCGATGAACACGCCTGCGCGGATGGCGACGGCGCTGGCTTCGGGTTGGCTACGGTCCAGCGTCGTAAAGCGGCCATGATGGAGGATCACATCGGGTGTCTTGCCGGCAGATTGGTTCATGAGCGTTTATCCGGTGAGTGAGTGGTAGCGACGTCCGATGGGGCGCCGCTATTGCGTCCAGGCAGCGAGCCGAATATGTGTTGGCTGCATTTCGACTCGTTCCACGCGGTATGAAATGCGCTGCCGGAGAGAACCTGTTTGGCGACCGGCAAGAGCTGTTCGCCCGCGAGGATGCCCAACAGCCCGACTAGTGCGATCAACGGCGGCGCGGGCGAACGGACATTCATCAGGCTGTAGATCACGCCGACGAGCAGGCCTGCGAGCAGGGAGAAAAGGTAGGGTTTCATCGACTCACCATGGTGGAGGGCAGCTAGGTGCAGCTAGACGATGCTTACGCCGCAAGGCAGCGCGAACCTGCGCGCAGCCTGGACGTGACGACACGCAAGGCAGCCATCGGGATCGATCGGATTGCGAAGCGAGTCCGGAGCATTCTGCGATGAAGAGAAAAAGATATCGACGGCAATTCCGGAAAGTCATCCATTCCATTTCTTCTATGTCAATCGATGGGTTTTCCGTGTCAAATGAACGCCTCAGTGCTTGCCTGACCGGTGCCGCACGAAGGCGGTGCGGCCTTTACTTTCTCGATTCATGGACGAAATGACTCATGAGCAATCCTAAGCTTGAAGTACTGACACCGCAGAATTCGCAGTTGATCTTTATCGATCAGCAACCGCAGATGGCATTCGGCGTGCAGTCGATCGATCGCCAGGCGCTGAAGAACAACGTCGTGGGGCTCGCGAAGGCGGCGAAGGTGTTCAACATCCCGACGACCATCACGACGGTCGAGAGCGAGAGCTTCTCGGGCTACACATACCCCGAACTACTCGACGTGTTTCCTGGCGAGAAGGTGCTCGAACGGACCTCGATGAACTCCTGGGACGACCAGAAGGTCAGGGACGCGCTGGCCGGGCACGGTCGCAAGAAGGTGATTGTGGCGGGGCTGTGGACGGAGGTGTGCAACACCACGTTCGCCTTGTCGGCGATGCTCGAGGGCGGCTACGAGATCTACATGGTGGGCGATGCTTCGGGCGGTACTTCGAAGGACGCGCATGACTACGCGATCCAGCGCATGGTGCAGGCGGGCGTCGTGCCGATGAGCTGGCAACAGGTCGTGCTCGAATGGCAGCGCGACTGGGCCCGCCACGAGACGTACGACGCGGTGATGCAACTCGTCAAGGAGCATTCGGGTGCGTATGGCATGGGTGTCGATTACGCTTACACCATGGTCCACAAGGCGCCGCAACGCACGGCGACGCCGTCCGTTGTGCTCGCGCCGGTTCCCGCCGCGAAGTAAGCCCGCTTAGCCTGAAATACGAAACGCTATTCCGGGTGCGTGACGAGAGCGAAGGTGAAGGCCGCAAGCTTTCGCCTTCGCTTTCGCTGAAATCGTCTGAAGTTCAGGTCTAGATCGCATCGGCGGAGGCGGGAACGCCGGTGGCCCACGGGGTGCTCGAGAGTTGCTCGGTCAGGTAATCGAGCAGCACGGTTACCCTTGCCGGTCTCAGAACTCCGGGCGGCGTAAGAAGATTCACGTTGATGCTGGCAATCTGCCACTCGGGCAATACCTCTTCCAGCTCGCCGCGTTCGATCGCGTCCCATACGATGAAGTCCGGTTGCAGTGCAAGGCCCTGTCCGTTGAGCAACGCCGGGACGATCAATTCCGCGTTGTTGCTCCGCATGCGGCCTCGTACCGTTGCGGCGTATTCCTCGCCCGACTTGTGACGGAATTTCCAGGTCTCCGGCGTGGGCAGATTGGTGTAAAGCAGACAGGTGTGCTGGTTCAGATCGCGGGGATGACTGGGGCGTCCGTGCCGCTCGAGATAACCCGGGGTGGCGACCAAAGGACGTCGTACGGCGCATAGTCTGCGATAGCGCAGCGATGAGTCTTCAAGCTCGGCGATGCGTATCGCCATGTCGAATCCGCCGGCCACCACGTCGATCATGTGATCGCCGAGGGAAATGTCGACGTCGATTTGCGGATAGCGGTCGAGAAATCCGGGCAGCAAAGGGGCGAGGTACTTCAGGCCGAACGACATGGGTGCGGCAATCCTGACCAACCCTTGTGGCGATAGGGCTTGTGCGGATGCTTCGGCCTCCATGGCTTCAGCTTCGTTCAAGAGCCTTCGAGCGCGGTCGTGGGCGATCTCGCCGAGAGGCGCCAACGAAAGCCTGCGCGATGTGCGATACAGGAGGGGTGTGCCTAAGCGTTGTTCAAGCCGGGCGATGGCCTTCGAGACGGTGGGTTGCGACATACCCAACGACTCCGCCGCTTTGGCGAATGAACCTGTTTCTACAACGCGGGCAAAAATGGCCCAGGCTTCAAAGTCGGGAAGTGTCTGCATGAAGATTCTGGAATGGATGAAATTCCATTCCTTCTATTTGTCGGTTCTGGAAGCTCCCATACTATCGCTGCACCAAACAGAATGCACGTAGTCGAGACAAAGGATGGCGTATGCAACGCTCTGCGGTGCGGCAGCATAGAGGCATGAGTGACAATCCGCCATGGGTGGCGGCGCTTCTCGACCAGCCATGGATGCTGCCGCTGCTGCGCCTTGCGCTGGTCTCGGCCTACTTGATCGGTGGCGTGACAAAGCTCGTGAATTTTCATGGAGCCGTCATGGAGCAGGAACATTTTGGACTGCATCCGGGTGCGCTATGGGCCGTGCTGGCGATCCTCGTCGAATTGTTCGGATCGGCCTGTGTGATCGCGAATCGTTGGGTCTGGTTCGGTGCAGGCGGGCTTGGATGCCTGACCGCTGTCGCGATGTATGTCGCAAATGACTTCTGGAATCTCGCGGGACAAGCACGCTTCATTGCCTTGAACAATTTTTTTGAGCATCTTGGGCTGATCGCTGCATTCGCCATGGCAACGTGGATGGTAAGCAGTAAGCAACGCTCCGGAAGCGACCGTTTGTAGACTCCACTTCGAAAGGACTTCATCACTATGCGCAAGCTTTGTTCCGTCGTTCTGACCATGCTGGCCGCCGGTCTGTTTGCGGGAGCGTTGCCGGCTTCAGCTGGACAGCCGGCCAGTCCGGATCTCTCGGTCGGTCCTCAATACGACACCACGCACGTCTACGTGGCGCCGGAGGATTTCGACAAATTCACCGACAGCCTTGTGGCGACATTCGGTGGCCACAAATCGCCGCAGGGCGTGTTCCAGGTGACGCCTACGCCGAGCCAGACCATGTCGCAGCTCGTCTTTACGCCCGCCGGCACGCTGTCGGTGTTCGGCTTCAAGACGCCGATTCCTTATCCGTTCGGTGACGAGCGTACGGGCTACCTGGTGACCGACATGGACGCCGCGGTCAAGTCCGCCAAGGCGCATGGCGCGGACGTGACGGTCGCAACCTTTCCCGATCCGATCGGCCGCGACGTGATTGTCGAGTGGCCCGGCGGCGTGCACATGCAGTTGTACTGGCATACCAAACCGCCCAAATATGACGCGCTGGAGACGGTTCCGGAGAACCGCGTCTACGTGTCGCCCGAGCGAGCCGATGCGTTGGTGCGCAACTTCCTGGCGTTTTCGCATGGCAAGGTGGTCTCGGACGATCGCAAGGCTCCGGGTGTCGAAATCGGCCGGCCGGACGATACCTATCGCCGCATTCGTCTCACGTCGGGTTTCGGAAACATGACCGTGCTGGTAACAGATGGGCATTTGCCCTATCCGTTCGGCCGCGAAATGACGGGCTACGAGGTTAGCGACCTGGCCGGTACGCTGCAAAAGGCGCAGGCCGCAGGGGTAACGGTATTGGTGCCGGCATTCTCGTCCGACAAGCGCGAAGCGGCCCTGGTGCAGTTCCCCGGCGGTTACATCGCTGAGATCCACGCGTTGACGCAATAGGCAGAACCGGAGCCTGAACGCACGCTACTGCCGCTCATGGCACGGTCGGCGAGTGTGTTCAGGCCGGAATTAAAGCGTGCTGTCTCGTCTCAGGAAAATTATGCAGTCCGAAGGTAATGTGCCGGCGGAGAATACCGGCTACGTGGACACGTTTGGCTCTGTGGCGGTCCTGGGAGGGCCATCCGTGGCGTTGCGGCTGAAACGACGTACCCGATGCACTGACGCTATTGAACCCATCGTTCGGCTCATTCTGACGGCAGGTTTTGCGCTCGGATTGAGCGATAGTGCGATCGCCGATTCGGCCGGCCCCGCTGCGTCGGATGTCGTACCCGTATGTACGGTCAAAAGGCCGGCGGTCAACTTCAATCGATGGCAGGAAGATTGGTCGGTTCTGGCGAACCCATGCGTGCCGGCCGAACCGTTGGATGGCCTCAAGTACATCCCGCTCGGGAGCCCCGGCTCATGGTTGTCGCTGGGCGCCAATCTGCGGGAACGTGTCGAAGTCAACGATGCGCCGCTCTTTGGTATTGGAGCGGGGCATTCGAATACCTATCTGATCCAGCGTGCGGAGGTGAATGCCGATGCGCATATCGATCAGCATTGGCAGTTCTTCGTTCAATTGGAAGACGCACGAGCCTATGGCAAGGACAACGTTTCACCCGTCGATAAGAATCCGCTCGATCTCGAGCAGGCGTTTGCCGCATGGGTGAGTCCGCTTGGAGGCGGCACCGTGAAGGTCAGAGTGGGGCGTCAGGAAATGGCGTTTGACTTGCAGCGCTTCATCGCGGTGCGGGATGGTCCGAACGTACGTCAGGCGTTCGACGGGATCTGGGCAGACTACGAGTTCCGGAAGTGGCGTTTCATAGGTTACGCAACCCAGCCGGTGCAAAACCGCGACGTGTCGACGTTCGACGACGTCTCGAACCGCCGCCTCACGTTTAGCGGCGTGCGCTTCGAGCATCAGGAGACAGGGCCCGGCGATCTCTCCGGCTACTATTCGCGCTACAACCGGACTCACGCCAGTTTCCTTGATGCTTCCGGCACCGAGCACCGCGATATCTACGACCTCCGGTACACCGGCAAGACCGGCCGTGCCGACTGGGATGTCGAGTCGATGTATCAGTCAGGGCATGTCGGTGTGGATACGATTGGCGCCTGGGCCGTGGGTTCGCTGGCCGGCTACACGTTTGACACGGCGTGGTCACCACGGCTCGGCCTGCAGATCGACGCCGCGTCCGGCGACCGGCATCCGGGCGACGGCCGTGTCGAAACCTTCAATCCGTTGTTCCCGAACGGCTATTACTTCACCCTGGCGGGGTACACCGGATACTCGAATCTCGTGCATATCAAGCCGTCGATTACGCTCAAACCATCCAGCCACCTGACCTTGCTCGGCGCGCTGGGATTCCAGTGGCGCGAGACGACAGGGGATGCCGTTTATCAGCAAGGCAATGCGGTGGTGCCGGGCACGGCGGGCCATGGAAGCTTATGGACCGGCATGTATGTACAGCTTCGAGCCGATTGGACCATTGCCTCCAACCTGGTCGGTTCGGTCGAAGCTGTGCATTTCCAGGTGGGCGATTCCATCCGTAACCTTGGTGGCCGGAACGCCGATTACGTTGGAACCGAACTCAAATATGGATGGTAGTTCTACGAACTATTTAGCGGTTACGCCGCCGCCGGCCAGTAAGACTTCCGTCACTTCCTCGGAAAACCGCGTGGGCCGGCCTTCGATGAGCAACCGTTGCGGGTTTGACGGATCCTGTTCCACCTTGGGCAGTCCGTGAGCCATGAGCGCGCGAGCGCAACCGGTCCAGTCGGGATTCTCCGGCCCGGTTGGCTCGTTGACGGAGGCCCAGGACAGCGTACCGAGGACGTTGTCTCCGAAGCCTTGCGTCTCACGCCAGCTCGCGCCATGAGCGAGCAGAAACGCCGTTAGTTCCGTGTCGCCACTGAAGACGGCGTGGTTGAGCGCTGAGGCGTCCCAGTCGCCTCCACGCGCATCGATGGGCCAGCCGAGTTCGACCATGACCTTGACCGCAGCACGGGATCCCCATGCTGCGGTGTCGGGCAGTAGCCGAAGCCGGTCCTCCGGCAGTGAGCCTGGCAGATCGGGATGTCGTGTCTGAATGCGGCGCGCCCCGCTCGCGTCGGCGCGGGCGCAAGCCGCCACGAACTCATCGTCCGCGGTGAGCTTCTCCTCCGCTCCGTAGGTGCGAAGGAGCGCTACGACCTCTGGTAGGCCGACCTGCGTCGCTAGCCGCCAGGCACTGACGCCGTCCGCTGTCCGTGCTTTGGGATCGGCACCGGCCGCCAGCAGTGCGGCAATATGGCGAGGCGATCTGCGCACAGCGATCGCACGCAGCAACGGCGCTCCCCAGGTTTTCGTGGGTCCTTCTCCGGCCGGCTCGTTAGCGTCGCCGCCATGAGCCAGCAGCAGTTCGAGGGCGGTGGGGTCCGGCATATCGAGCGCTCGCCGTAATGCATTCGTACCGGCAACGCGCGCGCCGTGGCGGAGCAGCAAGCGCGTGCAGTCCGGGTTTTCCAGCGAGTGATAGAGCGATTCACCGTCGTTGGGGTCGGCGCCGGCCTTCAGAAGCAGCTCGGTGAGCGCCGGATCGCGGATCACGCCAGCGGCGCCGTAGAGGGCGGATAGCGGCTCCATCTCGTCGGGGGTTGCGAGCGAAGCCGGCGGTAACCGGTTGCCGATATGCTGGTTGGGATTGGCTCCGGCTTGCAGGAGATGTTGCGCGCATTCGCGTAGCTGAGTGGTGAACTCCGGCAGTTGTCCCAGGCACGAGTGGGTTACGGCGACAAGCGGCGGCAGGTTCAGCGGTCCGCCTGCGCGGTGGAGCCAATCGGGATCGGCTGTCACGGTCCGGGACACTGTCTCGAGATGGCCCGCTGCGCAGGCGACGTAGGCGTCGGTTGCGATAAGGTCGGGGTGGTTGTGCAGCAGTTGAACGGCGACGCGTGGGCGTGCTGCGAGATAGGTACCGGTGACGTCGCCGCCGTAGGCGAGGCCAAGCCAGCGGCGTATCAGCACAGCCTGTTCGTGATGCGCGAGGCCGCTTGCCTCGACATGCACGCTGAGTTCTGCCCAGGAAGGAAAGCCATACTCGCGGGCGATGCAGGATTGCGCATCGTGCAGGCGAAGTTGAAGCGCTACTACTTCACTCTCGGTACGGTGCGCAGCAGCGGGAAGATGATGGATGAAGCGCGCGATGGCTGCTGCGTCGCCGTTGCGGTAAAGGCGCAACAACTCCTTCGCCTGCTTCTTCAGATGGTCAAGATTGGCCTTGGGAGGCAGCTTGTTCATGACGGATCCTCGTGCATTGGATGGCCGAAGGTCCGCAATACCGCCAGCACAAAGGATGGGGAGAGATCTGACGCACTGCAACAGGTGGGTTCAACCCTTTCCGCGGACCCGGAAGCGGCCTGCACCGCTAGCTTCGATGCTATGCGATGGTGGGTGAGGGCGTCAACCTGGCCGATTTCGGACTGTCGACCTTGTGCCCCGATTCATTGACAATGGCTGTTCTAGACAAACTACCGAACAGCTATGCCCATGCTAAATGTCACGCTGCGCCCGGCCAACGAGTCCGACTGGGACTTCTTATGCGTCGTTCAGGAAACGTGCATGAGGGAATACGCCGAACGCACCTGGGGTAATTGGATACCCGAACCACGGGGCAATTTTCGACCGGAAATCCATCAGATCATTGAATGCGATGGAGTCGAGATGGGTTGCATCGCATTGATCGATGAGGCGGACGCTTTGATGCTGGAAAAGCTCTATATACTTCCGAGTCATCAAAGGCGCGGCATTGGTACGTTGTTGCTAGGCTGTGTTATCGAGCGTGCTCACGCTAGTGGGAAACCGATCCGCTTGCGTGTTCTTCGTGTCAACCCCGCCCGGCAACTCTATGAGAGAAACGGATTCAAAGTAGATCGCTCAACCGACGAACGGTATTTCATGTCCTACGCGGCGCCTGGGCTGTAGGGAAGGGATCGCATCGAACGAGCGCGTCGCGCAAACTCGGAGCAAGTGCTTGTCTTCTGATCACGGTCACCATGATCCCGGGCCGAACAACACCGTCTTTCGGAACGGCCTGCCGGTGGCCTTCATCGATTTCGATTTCGCCGCGCCTGGAGGGATTCTCGAGGACGTGGGCTATATGGCCTGGACCTGGTGTGTCTCCTCGAAACCCGAACGGGGTTCTGTCGAGCTGCAGGCTGCCCAGTTGCGGGTACTTGCGGATGCGTATGGTTTGGCTCGCCAGGATCGCCAGGGGCTCGTGGCTGCGATGATCCAGCGTCAGTCGCAAAACATCGCATTCTGGAGTGAGCGAATTGATGCCTTCGAGGGTCCCCCGACAAACGCCGCGGAAATTCAGGAGCGTGTCGATTGGTCCCGGCGTGAAATGGACTTCACCAAGGCGCATAGCGAGCTGTTCCTGGAAGCGATTGGAGTTTAATCGTTTGGGAGTCAACTGTGACCAAGCCGCAACCCGCTATCTATCATCTCACCTATCTCGTCGGCGAATTGCTCATGGTCGCATGGGCCGCGTCCGTACAGCGAGCCAACGCATTCAATTCTGAAACCAAAGCGAAGGATCGCCCTTCGACAAGCCAGTTCCGTCAGGATCTTTTGGCCTTCGCGGAACAGAACCTGCTGCCGCATTACGTCAACGGATGCACAGAGGAACAACATCTGCAGAACCTGCTCCGGCTATGCGAGCATGGCACGCGAATCGGCGGCACGCTGTTCGACAAGCACGGATACCGGCTGGGTATCGCCCAGAAGTTCTTCAATCTGTCTCTCAAGTCGTTGTGGTCCGTGGGTCTGATTGCGGAGCCGCCCCATTGCCCGGTGGACCGCCTGATCATCGAGCGGACGTCCGGTCAGGTCGAAATCAACTGGACCGAAATCACCTCGGTCGACGAGTACCTGCTTGCAATACGCGCTCTGAAGAAGGAGGCGGCGTCGCAACAACTCTCGCTCGCAGAGTGGGAGCTACGCTATTACGCCCGCCGGAACCCGCTCAAACTTGATCTCGTCCGTCTCATTGATGCCCGGCGCGAGGATGAACCGGAGAGCGTCGTCGCGTCGGCGTCGTAGAGGACGGCAGGACGGGGGCGCTGCGAACGTCCATTCGCCGGCATTCAGGGTGAAGGCGCCGTTGACCGCAGCGGCTGCGCGGCGCTTTCCATCAACTGCTGCGCGAGCAGACTGGCATGCGGTGTCAGCGCAGCAAAATTGCGCGCGCAAAGATGAAGCCGCCTCGCCGTCCACGATTCCGAAAGCGGCGAGATCACGAGTCCCGGCCGACGCAACATGTCGATCGATGCCTCGGACAGAATCGCGATGCCGTTGCCCGCTTCGACCAGCATCGCCACATTCTCGATACTGCGCATCTGGATACGATAGTTGAGCTGACGACCGAGACGCGAGGCGCGATCCGCCAGATGCGTCTCCAATGCCGCGTCCGAAAGTCCGATAAAGGCCTCGTCCAGAATCTCCGCGAACGATACGGGCATCCCGGTGACCACGGGATGCGAACGGTTAGCCACGACCACGAGCTGATCCTGTGCAATCAAATGCGTCTGCAGGGCCGCGAGGTCTGCGATGTCGGCGACGATGCCGAGATCCGCTCGCCCCTCCGCCAACGCCTTGACGATCTCCGGGCTAGGCCGTTCTTCGAGGTCAATCGACAGATCAGGGTAGCTCGCGAGGAAACGGTTGAGCTGCTGCGGCAGAAAAGCGGCCAATGCGGCGGTGTTGGATAGCAGCCTGATGCGCCCCTTCAGACCCGTCGCGTACGTTCGCAATTCGCCGCGCATCTGTTCGACCTGGCCGAGGATCAGGCGGGCATGCCGGACCAGCGCCACGCCTGCCGCCGTCGCACGCACGCCGCGGCGGTTGCGCTCCAGCAGCGGCGCACCCAATGCCGTCTCCATGCCTGCGATACGCTCGCTGACCGAGGCCAGCGCCAGGTGCATGACCCGCGCGCCCCGTGTGAGGCTGCCGTGCTCAACCACCGCCAGGAAAAGCCGCAGGTCGGTCAGATCGAAACGCATGCGTTATCGCTCCTCGATGCCGTCATCGCTATCCTTCGGTTTCGCCGAAGTCCAGCATGGGGAATGCCAGATTGTAGGCATACAGCGGGGCCGCTAGGATGACTCCCATGCATCCTCATTTTCTCATCTTTGGCGCGGGAATACTGGCTGGCGCGATGAATGCGCTGGCAGGCGGCGGTTCGTTCGTCAGCCTGCCGGCGCTCATCGCCGCAGGTGTGCCACCGGTTCAGGCGAATGCTTCGAGCACGGTCGCGCTGTTTCCCGGCGGCGTGGCCAGTGCATGGGCGTATCGCGATGGGATCGGACCGGTGGGTTCCGTGACGATGCGCGCGTTGCTGGTTGCGACGTTGTGCGGCGGATTTCTCGGTGGGATCCTGTTGCTGTGGACTTCGTCGGCGGCCTTCTCTTTCGCACTCCCCTGGCTGCTCCTGTTCGCGAGTGTTGCGCTGGCTTTCGGCCGCCGACTCGGCGAAGCGCTGCGCAGTCGCCGGCACTTGCCAGGGTCTGCGGTGCTGGCGATTCAGTTTGCCCTCGGCCTGTATGGCGGTTATTTCGGCGGGGCGGTCGGCATCATGATGATCGCGATGTGGGGGCTGATTGACGGGCGCGATCTCAAGCGTTTGAACGCGCCCCGAACGCTGCTCGTCAGTGTGGCGAATGCCAGTGCGGTTCTCACCTTCATCGTGGCTCGCGCGGTGCATTGGCCCGAAACGCTGGTGATGCTGATTGCGGCGATCATCGGCGGTTATGGCGGCGCGCAAATCGGCCGACGCGCGCCGCCCCAAATGATCCGGGTGGGTACGTTGACGTTGACCTTCTGCGTCACGCTGGTGTTCTTCGCGCGAACTTACGCTCCGGCGATATTGCACCGATGACCGAGGCGCTATGCGCGCGCGTCAGCCTGTGAGGAAGCCATGATGTCAGCCCTGCTCGAGACGATCGGCGCGCTTGCACTGCTCGGCAGCTTCGCCGCGCACCTTTCTCCGTATCGGACAGCACGGGGCAAGCGTATCGCGCTGCGCCTCAAACTGCTGCTTGCGAAGTTTTACCGCCGCTTGTAAGCCGTTCATTTGCTACACTGGGTCGAGAAGCAGACCTGTTTGGTGCTCGGTTTGACCCTGATGGCGACGGCTGAGCAGCAAATCAGCGCGACTCGCTTTGACGGCTTCACTTTCCGCACATTCAACACCAACCCGGCCTGAGAGAAGGAATTCTTGCAGGCCCCGGCGCCGATCCTTCGTCGCCGGGCATGAACGATTGCGGAGGTGTCGCCATGATTGAGTCTTCCGATTTCCGGAGTAAAAAGATCATGCTGAATCACGGAGGCGGCCGTATGCCCGCGCTCGGATTCGGCACGCTGATTCCCGATGCAGCTACGACCCTCCGCGCTACCCGAGAAGCGCTGGAAGCTGGCTATCGACACTTCGATTGCACCGAGCGATACCGGAACGAGCGCGAGGTCGGCGAAGCGCTGCAGACAGGGCTTCCTGCCGCAGGGGTCGCACGCGAAGACATTTTCATGACCACCAAGTTGTGGAACTCCAATCATCGGCCCGAGCGTGTCCAACCGGCTTTCGAGGCAAGTCTTGAAAGGCTCGGACTCGACTATCTCGATCTCTATCTGATACACACGCCGTTTGCATTTCAACCGGGCGATGAGCAGGACCCACGCGATGACAACGGTCAGGTCATTTACGACCAAGGTGTGACGCTGCTGGACACGTGGCGAGCGATGGAAGCGCTCGTCGACCAGGGAAGATGCCGGGCTATCGGACTGTCCGACATCGGCCTGGACGATTTGCAGCCCCTCTATGAGTCGGCCCGGATCAAGCCGGCGGCGGTGCAGGTCGAGGCCCATCCGTATCTTCCGGAAACCGAACTGCTGGAATTCTGCAAAGAGAAAGACATCGTGTTTTTGGCCTTTGCGCCATTGGGTCACGGAATCAGGCCGGGGCCGCTTGAGGATCCCGTTATCGCGCAGATTGCCGCGCGAACCGGCAAGACAACAGCACAGGTATTGCTGGCCTGGGCGATCCAGCGGGGTGGGGCTTTACTCACCACGCCGAAGACTGCAGACCGCGCGCGCGAGAATTTCGACATCGCCGCGCTGCCGGCTGACGCATTCGACGAGATCAACCGGATTGAGACGAGGCAGCGGTTCAACGAAGTGGTCAAGACGGGCAGCCCTGGGTTTATTCCGCGACGTGCGCAATAGACAGATGTCAACGCTATCCGGAGGCACTCCATGCAGGACGAAACAATCCGTGAGGCGCTGAATGCGCACTGGCAGGCATCGGCGGCCGGCGATCTCGACGCAGAACACGATATCTACGATGACGATGCTATCTGCGACTATCCCCAATCAGGCGAACGAATCCTCGGGCGAAAGAATTTGCAGGCGCTGCGAGGTCATCATCCAGATAAGCCATCGGGTTTCGATGTCAGGCGCATTCAAGGTGACGGTAATCTCTGGGTCACGGAATACACCATCGCTTATAAGGGACAAGCGGCTTACACCGTCAGCGTGATGGAGTTTCGCAACGGCAAGGTCGTGCACGAGACGCAGTATTTTTCGGAGCCCTTTGAAGCACCGGCCTGGCGGAGTCAATGGGTTCGGAAGATCGCGTGATGGGGCGAAATTTGGCCATCTGGACGGGTTGAATGCGAGAGGGCGATAGGTCATGATTCATTCCCTACCCCTCATCTCCCGCTCCCCATGAATTCCACCCCTTCCATTTCCCCGTCGCAAGCAGGCTCGCCCACTTACGCTGCATTCGGTAGCTGGAAATCGCCGGTGACCGCCCAACTGGTCGTCGGCGAATCGCTGCGGCTCGGACAACCTCGCATCGGCAGCGCGGGGATCGTCTGGACCGAGGGACGTCCGCAGGAAAAGGGCCGGCATGCAATCGTCCGGTTTCGCGCCGACGGCGAAATCGAAGAACTGACCGCCGCACCGTTCGACGCGGCCTCGCGCGTGCACGAGTACGGCGGGGGCGCCCTGGCGGTGACGGCACTGGGCGTGTTCTTCGTCAACTTCAAGGACCAACAGGTCTATGCGGTCGACCCATCCGGCCAGCCGAAAGCGGTGACACAGACCGAGGGCCTTCGCTATGCGGATCTGATCGCCGATCCGGTCCGTGGGCGGTTGATCGGCGTGTGCGAGGACCACCGCGCAGGCAGTCATGAGCCGGTGAATACACTCGTGAGCATCGATCTGGCAAGCGGAGCGACCGAAACGATCGCAGAGGGTCACGACTTCTTTGCCTCGCCCTGCCTGAGTCCCGATGGAACGCATCTCGCATGGTTGACCTGGGACCATCCGAACATGCCATGGGACGGCACGGAACTGTGGGTGGCGGAGATTGCGGCCAACGGTGCGATCGGGACGCCGCGCCGGATTGCCGGCGGCCATACCGAGTCGCTGTTTCAACCCGCGTGGTCGCCGGCTGGCGATCTATATGTCGTCTCAGACCGTAGCGGCTGGTGGAATCTGTATCGGGTGCGCGTCGGCGCATCCACGGCTGCGAGCATCGGCACCAACAGCGACACCGCGCTCGAAGCCCTTCATCTGATGGACGCCGAATTCGGCAAGCCCCAGTGGGTCTTCGGGATGACAACCTATGGCTTCGCGGCAGACGGCCGCATCGTATGTCTTTACGAGCAGGACGGCGTCACGCACCTGGCGGCATGCGATCCGTCGAGCGGCGCGTTCGCCGACATTCCGACGCCATACAGCACGATGCGCGACCTGCAGGTCGAGGGCGAACGGGCGGTGTTCGTCGGCAGTTCGCCGACCTCAGGCGAAGCGATCGTCGAACTCGATCTGCGTACACACACCTGCCGCGTACTGCGCCAATCGGGCGGTGCCGCGGTGGATGCGCGCTACGTATCGATTGCCGAGCCGATCCGCTTCCCGACGGAAGGCGGTCTGCATGCGCATGCATTCTTCTATCCGCCGGCCAATCCCGACTTCAAGGGCCCCGAGGGCACGTTGCCGCCGCTGATCGTGATTGCCCACGGCGGTCCGACCTCGTCGACGCATTCCGGATTCCGCTTGCCGATCCAGTACTGGACCAGTCGCGGCTTTGCCGTTGTCGACGTGGACTACGGCGGCAGCAGCGGACACGGCCGGGCGTACCGTCAACGTCTGGATGGCCAGTGGGGCATCACCGACGTCAACGACGCGATCAATGCAGCGCGGTACCTGATCGAGCAAGGGCGCGTGAATCAGGACGCGCTCGCAGTGCGCGGCGGCAGTGCCGGCGGTTATCTGGTGCTGTGCGCGTTGGCGTTCCACGATTTCTTCAAGGCGGGCGCGAGCTACTACGGCGTGGGCGACCTCGAAGCGCTGATGAAGGACACGCACAAGTTCGAGTCGCGTTACATGATTCGGCTGGTGGGCCCGTATCCGGAAGAGCAAGCCCTTTATCAGGCGCGCTCGCCCATTCATTTCGTGGAGCAGATGTCGAGCGCCATGATCCTGTTCCAGGGCGCAGAGGACAAGGTCGTGCCGCCGAACCAGGCCGAATCGATCTATCAGGTGGTCCGCACCAAAGGCCTGCCGGTGGCCCACGTGCTGTATGAGGGGGAAGGGCACGGCTTCAGGCGCGCTGAAACCATCACCCATTCGCTGGAAGCCGAGTTGTACTTCTACGGCAAGATTTTCGGTTTCGAACCGGCGGACACGATCGAACCGGTGGTGATCGAAAACATCTGAGGTTCAGGATGGTTCAATGAATCGTCCCTCATCGATCAATGCTCGCTGTCGGCCAGCGACGTGAGAATCCTGTACGCAGCGGTGACCCGTTGATCGATGGGGAGGTTTTTGTTGGCGAGGATGACGATCCCTATCCGCTTCTGCGGAACGAAGGCGATGTAAGCGCCGAAGCCGTTGGTCGAGCCGGTCTTGTTGATCCAGACGTCTTCTCGCGGAGCCTGCGGTGGCGTGATTGGCGTGACCGGTGTTGCGTCGAAGATCATCGCCGGCGAGTTGCCGTCCTGTAGCGTCTTCAAGGTGACCGGATACGGGTATTGTTCCCATATCAGGTCCTGCGTCATGGGCCCTGCCTTGAAGTAGCCGGTGTGGGTCTCCGTAACCGCGCGCTGAAGCTTTGGGGTCAACGCGAGCAGATTCATGTTGGCTTCGAGGAAGCGGGTCATGTCGGCAGCGGTCGTCCGGACGCCATAGGCTTCGGACCACAGCACGCCGGGCGCCATCCTGATCGGCGCGCCGTCTTTCGTGTAGCCCTCGGCGTAGTCGGGCAATTTCGCGGCGGGGATGTCGATGTAGCTGCTCTTCATGCCGAGCGCGGGAAACAGTTGATGCTGCATCAGCGCGCTGAAGTCCTGCCCCATGCTCTTTGCCGTGATCAGCCCGAGTGCGCCGATGCCCGGATTGGCGTAAGTCCGATACGTGCCGGGCGCATAGGTGGGCCGCCATGCCCGGAAATACTGCAGCAACTGATCGTCGTTATGGATATTGTCCGGCACCTGCAACGGCAGTCCTCCGGGCGTGTGCGTGCCCAGAGTGAGCAGGCTCACATTGCCGAACGGACTGTGCTGCAGAGACGGGAGGAACTTGCCCGTCGGGTCGGACAAGGACAGATAGCCGCTTACCTGCGCATAGGACGCCAGCGTCGCCGTCAACGTTTTGCTGACGGAGCCGAGTTCAAACAAGGTATCGTCCGTGACGGGCTTTCTGGTCTCCTTCGACGCCACACCATAGTTGAACACGTAGTGCCGGTCGCCGATGACGACGCCAACCGCCATGCCCGGCACATTGTTCCCGGCCATCACCGGCTGGATGATGCGGGTCACTGCGGTTCTGATCGCGTCTTGCTGATCGTCCGCCGCGTGGCTTACCGGCGTGATCGCGCATGCAAAGGCAGTCGCCGCCATGAGGCTTAGGGTTTTTCGAGTCATCTGCCGGAGTCCTTCAAAGCACGAGTTCGCAGGCCGATACGGCTGCAAACGAGGTAAGGACGGAGTATCTCCGCTCTCCGGCTAGTCGACTATCGAGGATATCTAGGTTCGGGCAAAAGAAATTCTTTTGGATAGGCCTAACTGGGGACAGTTGGCGCCGAAGAGCCGGTCATTGACACGTCCAGGCGTGGCTGGCAAATTGAGTCAGTGATACCAAGGAAGTGTGAAACGCGATGGAAAATAACGGACTGCCCGATACGAAGCGCTGGCTGGAGGGACTGGTTCTGGCAGGCGAGGCCGCTCTCGCGGCGGCTGAAAATTGCCCAGGCGTGAGCGACCCGGAAAGCGAGGTCGCAATGCTGGTGACGTCGCAGAGCGAGGTGGTTCGCGGTGAAGTCGTCAGGTTTCGCGCGAAGCTGGAGTCGCTTAGCCCAGTCAAGCCGGTCGAGAAGAGGTTCGCTGTGACCTTCGACAAGCGGTACTGGAAGCAGGGCACCTTCGTGTATCCCTTGCACGTGTTTCTCGACCCCGAACACAAGTTCTCGGCGCAGCAGGTCCAGCAGATTCAGGCGCTCAAGATCGGCGAGACGATCGATCTTGCCGACGGCCGGACGGTTCAGCGCCAGGTATAGCAGGCGCGTCGGGAGTCGCATCGCGGTTGCGCATGCCGTCGCGTGACCGGGGCACTAAAAACCCTACCGGAAAATCTCGGCAATCAGATTCGCCACGGTCCGTATCCGCTCGCTATCGCGCAGGGCGGGATGCAGCACCATCCACACGTCCTGATCGAGCGCCTTGATGTGCCGCTCGACACAAACCAGATCGCTCGTCGTGTCGCCCGCGAGCTGGGCGAGCACGCCGAGGCCGGAACCGCCCAGCACCCCATCGAATACGCCCATGCCGTAGCTGCTGCGCAGCGAGGGCGCCGGCGCACCCGGCAGCGTCTTCAGCCATTGCGTAGCCGGGTGATCCGGCTGCCGGTCGTCATAGCCGACAAACGACAGCTTGTCCCATTCCTTGCGCGTGATCGCCGCCTTGTGGCGCAGATAGTAGTCGCGCGAGCCGAACAGCCCGAAGCGGATCCGGCCTATGCGCCGGACATACAGGTCGCCCGCGTCGGGACATTCCGACCACAGCGCGATGTCCGCTTCGCGTCTTGCGAGGCTATAAGGCCGTCGCGACGTTAGCACTTCGATGGCGAGTCCGGGCAGCCGCTCCTGGAACGAGCCGAGCAGTTTCAGCAGAATGTAGGACGGCCATTCGACGGCGTTGATCCGCACCGTGCCGTGCGGGCCGCCGCCGGTTACGTCCGCGGCGCGTTCGATCCGGTGGGCGAGGTCTTCCATCTGCTCGGCCCAAGCCAGCACCCGGGCGCCGAAAGCCGTCACGGTACAGCCCGACGGCACCCGGTCGATGAGCGGCTCGCCCAGCCGCCGCTCGAGCTCGGTCAGGCGGCGCGACAGGGTCGGCGCGCTCAAGTCGCGAGCCGCCGCGGCGGCGCGCATGGTGCCGCCGCGCGCGATCGCCACCAGAATCCTCAGGTCGTCCCAGTCCACATGTTCCATTTTTGAAACGCTCGATTTTGAAATTTGGCATAGCATAACCGGGATCGCGAGGATAGGATTGAAGCCAGTCATACTTGTCCCAGCATCTGGCGAAGCCGCTTGACGGTTTCATCAAGGCAGCCGGAGGCAAGCGTGGCATCCCGACCCATCACACGACTCACCGGCTATCAGTACGTAGACCGAAAGAGCGATACGGAGACATCTAATGAACCGCCATTTCCAACCGGCGCGGCGTCGCGCTATCGTCGTCGGCGCTGCCCTCTTCGCAGCGTCGCTTCTGCCCATGCCCGCCGCATTCGCCCAGACTGCCCACAAGCCGAAGGTCGCGCTCGTGATGAAGTCGTTGGCGAACGAGTTTTTCCTCACCATGGAAACCGGCGCAAAGGACTATCAGAAGCAGAACCCCGACAAGTTCGACCTGATCACGAACGGTATCAAGGACGAAACGGACACGGCTAACCAGATTCGTATCGTCGAGCAGATGATCGTGTCGAAGGTCGACGCCCTGGTGATCGCACCGGCCGATTCCAAGGCACTGGTGCCGGTGCTCAAGAAGGCGGTGGATGCGGGCATTATCGTGGTCAACATCGACAACCAGCTGGACCGGGACGTGCTCAAGTCGAAAGACCTGAACATTCCGTTCGTCGGCCCGGATAACGCCAAGGGCGCGCAAAAGGTGGGTGACTACCTGGCCAAGCACCTGAAGGCGGGCGACAACGTCGCCATTATCGAAGGCGTCTCGACCACCACCAACGCGCAGCAACGCACGGCCGGCTTCAAGCAGTCCATGGCGGCCGGCGGCATGAAGGTTGTCTCGCTGCAATCGGGCGAGTGGGAAATCGACAAGGGCAACGCGGTCGCGGGCCAGATCCTCAATGCCAACCCGGACGTCAAGGCGCTGCTGTGCGGCAACGACAACATGGCGATCGGCGCGGTCTCGGCGGTACGTGCGGCGGGCAAGGCCGGCAAGATCCAGGTGGTGGGCTATGACGACATCAGCGCGATCAAGCCGATGCTCGCCGACGGCCGCGTCCTCGCCACAGCCGATCAGTACGCTGCGAAACAGGCGGTGTTCGGTATCGACACGGCGCTGAAGGCCATCGCCGAACACAAGAAGCAGTCGGAATTGTCGGGCGTCGTCGAAACGCCTGTCGATCTGGTCACCAAGTAAGACCGGCACCACGCGTGGCTCGCTCCTGCAGGGAGCCACGCTTCCTGATCTCCGTCCGGCTTTGTCAATGTGATGTCCACCCCCATCCTATCCCTTGTTGATGCCCCACCCGTGTTGTGGGTGGAGGGCATCGGCAAGACCTACGCCGAACCCGTGCTCGCCGATATCTCGCTGGACCTGCGCGCCGGCGAAGTGCTGGCGCTGACCGGCGAGAACGGCGCGGGCAAGAGCACGTTGTCGAAGATCGTCGGCGGTCTGGTCACGCCGACCACCGGCTCGATGACGCTGGCCGGCGCAGCTTACGCGCCCGCCAGCCGCAAGGACGCCGAAGCGCTCGGCGTACGCATGGTCATGCAGGAGCTCAACCTGCTGCCGACCCTCTCGGTGGCCGAGAACCTGTTTCTAAACCGTTTGCCGCAGCGCGGCGTGTTCGGCTGGATCGACCGCGCCAAACTCCGCGAGGACGCGCGGCATGCCATGGCGCAAGTCGGGCTCGACGCGATCCATCCCGACACGCTGGTGGGCACCCTCGGCATCGGCCATCAGCAGATGGTGGAGATCGCGCGCAATCTGATCGGCGATTGCCGCGTGCTGATCCTCGACGAGCCCACCGCGATGCTCACCGCCCGCGAGGTGGATCTGCTGTTCGAGCAGGTCGAGCGGCTGCAGGCGCGCGGCGTCGCGCTGGTGTACATCTCGCATCGCCTCGAAGAACTGAAGCGGATCGCGAAGCGCGCTGCCGTGCTGCGCGACGGCCGTCTCGTGCATGTCGACGAAATGGCGAACCTCTCGGCCGACCGTCTCGTGACGTTGATGGTGGGCCGCGATATCGGCGAGCGAATCGATCTCGGTGAGCGCCGTATTGGCAACGTGGCGCTGAAGGTCGCGGGGATGACCCGCGCGCCGGCCGTGCGCGATGTCTCCTTCGAGGTCAAGGCCGGCGAGATCTTCGGCATCAGCGGCCTGATCGGAGCAGGCCGTACGGAGTTGATGCGGCTTATCTACGGCGCGGATCGTGCGGATGCCGGTACGGTGTCCATCGCCTATGGCGGCGGCGCGCTCGAGCCGGTGAAGATCGCGTCGCCCTCGGACGCGGTGCAGAACGGCGTCGCGCTGATCACCGAAGATCGCAAAGGCGAAGGTCTCCTGCTCACCCAGCCGATTGCCGCCAATATCTCGCTCGGCCATCTGCGCGCGGTGTCGAAACACGGCGTGGTGGATGCCGCGCGCGAGGCGGCGCTGGCGGGCCAACAGATCGACGCCATGCGGATTCGCTGCGCGGGCCCGGCGCAGACGGTGTCGGAGCTGTCGGGCGGCAACCAGCAGAAGGTGGTGATCGGCCGCTGGCTCGCGCGCGATTGCACCGTGCTGCTGTTCGACGAGCCCACGCGCGGCATCGACGTTGGCGCCAAGTTCGACATCTATGGCCTGATGGGCGCGCTGGCGCGGGAAGGCCGCGCGTTGGTGGTGGTGTCGAGCGATCTGCGCGAGTTGATGTCGATTTGCGACCGGATCGGCGTGATGTCGGCGGGACGCATGACGGGCGTGTTCGAGCGCGGCGCCTGGACACAGGACGCGCTGCTCGCGGCAGCATTCGCGGGCTACACCCAACGCGACGAACTGCTGCACGAGCCGATCGAACCCGACGCGCGCGTGCCCGACGAACGGCCCGGCAACAAGCCCGACGAAAAATCAGTGGAGTATTGAAGCATGACCGCACCTACCGGCCTGCCTACGCTGCAGAACGAACCGCCCAAAGACACGAAGCCGATCGGCACACGCCTTGGCTTCTCGAACTATCTCGGCCTGCTCGGCGCGCTCCTCGGCATGATTGTGCTGTTCTCGCTGCTGAGCTCGCACTTCCTGACCTACGACACCTTCAGCACGATCGCGAACCAGATCCCCGATCTCGTCGTGATGTCGATCGGCATGACCTTTGTCCTGATCATCGCGGGCATCGACCTGTCGGTTGGCTCCGTGCTGGCGCTCGGCGCGGCGCTCACCAGCGTCGCGGCCTTGCAGTGGCATTGGCCGGCCTTGCCCTCCGCCCTGCTCGGCATGGCGGGCGCCACGCTGACGGGCTGCGTGACGGGCGCGATTACGGTGGCGTGGCGGATTCCGTCGTTCATCGTGTCGCTCGGCGTGCTCGAAGCGGCTCGCGGCGTCGCGTATCAATTGACGAACTCGCGCACGGCCTACATCGGCGATGCGTTCGATTTCCTCTCCAACCCGATTGCGTTCGGCATTTCGCCCGCGTTCCTGATTGCGATTGCGGTGATGGTCGCCGCTCAACTCGTGCTGACCCGTACGGTCTTCGGCCGCTATCTGGTGGGCATCGGCACGAATGAGGAAGCGGTGCGTCTCGCGGGCGTCAACCCGCGGCCCTATAAGATTGCGGTATTCGGGATGATGGGTCTGCTCGCCGGTCTCGCTTCGCTGTTCCAGATCTCGCGGCTCGAAGCGGCGGATCCGAACGCCGGGTCGGGCATCGAATTGCAGGTGATTGCGGCGGTCGTGATCGGCGGCACGAGTTTGATGGGCGGGCGCGGTTCCGTCACCAGCACCTTTTTCGGCGTGCTGATCATCTCGGTGCTGGCCGCGGGTCTCGCCCAGATTGGGGCGACCGAGCCGACCAAGCGCATTATTACGGGTGCCGTGATTGTCGTGGCCGTCGTGCTGGATACCTATCGAAGCCGGCGCCGCGCCGCATAATTCGACCATTCGGTGAATGGCCGGCAGGAGAATATGAATGTCGAAAGAAGCCAAGCAGGGCCGGGTACTCGTGGTGGGTAGCATCAATACCGATCTGGTCGCCCGTTCCCCGCATTTGCCGCGGCCTGGCGAGACCATCGGCGGTCATGAGTTCTCGCAGGTCGCAGGCGGCAAGGGCGGCAACCAGGCGGTGGCGGCCGCGCGCATCGGTGCGCGCGTGGCCATGGTCGGTTGCGTGGGCAAGGATGCGAACGGCACCCAGCGGGTCAAGGATCTGGAAGCGGAGGGCATCGACTGCGCCGGTATCGAGGTCGACCCGGCGCAGCCGACCGGCGTGGCCATGGTGACGGTATCGGACGATGGGCAGAACACCATCGTCGTGGTCGCGGGCAGTAACGGCTCACTGACGCCCGAAGGCGTCGCACGCCACGAGGCGGCGATCAAGGCCTGCGATGTGGTGGTCTGCCAACTCGAAACGCCCTGGGATTCAGTCCACGCGGCGCTCGCGCTGGCCCGGCGACTGGGCAAGATCACGGTGCTGAACCCGGCGCCCGCAACCGGCCCGCTGCCTGCGGAATGGCTGCCCTTGATCGATTTCCTCGTTCCGAACGAGGTCGAGGCCGCGATCCTCGCCGGTCTGCCGGTCGAATCGCAAAGCGGCGCGAGAAGGGCGGCGACGGAGTTGCAACGCGGCGGCGCGCGCAACGTGATCGTCACGCTCGGTGCGCAAGGCGCTTATCTGTTGCTGGAAGGCGGCGAGGGCACGCATTTTCCGGCGCCGCAGGTGCGGGCGGTCGATACGACAGCGGCCGGCGATACCTTCATTGGGGTGTTTGCCGCGCAGCTCGCCGCGCGGCAGCCGCTGGAAGGCGCGATCAGCCTCGCGCAACGGGCGGCGTCGATTTCGGTGACGCGCGCCGGCGCGCAGCCGTCGATCCCGACTCGTGCGGAAGTCGACCGCGCAGCTTGAACCGGACGCCTGTTGTGACATGAGGTTGTCCGGCTTGCCACGCTGAGTGGTTCGACGTTGCATTGCCGGCACCCTCGCCAGAGGGTGTTTTCCTGGTTAATCGCGGTCTCTGCTTGAGGACGAAACATGAAATCACAATATATAGGCATACTTATTATGTTGGCGGTTCTTGCCGGATGCGGCGGCAGCGTCTCGGTGACCGATCCGCTCGCCACCGCGCCGAAGGTCATCATCGACTCGGACTTCAACACCATGGGCGACGACGGTCAGCTTTTCGCCATGACCACGCAGTTGATGGGCGAAGGTAAGGTCAACCTGCTCGGGCTGTGCGTCGTGACGGGCAACGACTGGCTGATCCAGGAAGAAGCGGATGCGCTCAAGGCCGTGGAGCGCATGGGGGTGCAGAACGTAGTGGGCGTCTACGGCGGGGCCGACTATCCGTTGCAGTACAACCTTGCGAGTATTCGCGCTCAGCAGGCGGCCAATCCGCAAGGCTATTTCGGTGCGTGGAGCCGACCGGAACCGACGGAGCAGTCCCAGCTTGTTGCGCCCTCGGACGGTTTCGCGGTGTCGACGAAACTGCAGGCGCAAAGCGCGGCGGATTTCATGATCCAGACCATCAAGCGCTATCCGAATCAGGTCACCATTCTGGAGGTCGGACCGCCGACCAATCTCGCCACAGCCATCATGAAGGCGCCGGAGATCGTGCCGCTGATCAAGCAGATCGTCTATATGGGCGGGGCGATGGCCGTGCCGGGCAATGCCAACGCCGTGGCGGAACTGAACTGGTGGTTTGACCCGCTCGCCGTCCGTACGGTTTTGCAGACTACGATTCCGCAGAGCGACATTCCGCTCGACGTGACCAATACCGTGCCGCTCACGCAGACGGTGTACAACGAAATCGTCAACAACCCCAACAAGCAGACTGCGGTGACGAAGGCGTACGCCGTCGCCAATGCAGGTGCGTTTGCCGAGAACACCGATCTGTACGATACGTTGACGATCGCGTATTTCATGGACCCCACCTATGCGACGCAAACGAAAAGCGCTTACCTCGATATCGACACCGCGGCCGGCGAGGACCAGGGGCATGTGACGGTGTACCCCGATCAACCTGCATCAGGCGCTTCGCCGCAGAAGATCACCTACGTGACGCAGTTCGACAACAACCGGTTTTTCAGTCTCTACGTCGACCTGCTCACGCGTCCTGTGCCGATTACGCTGCCGTGATGGCAAACGTAGCCGATATGTGACCTCCGGATGCAAATGTTCTACGCTATAGGCACGACCTGCATTCCGACGGAGCCAAATCGTGTTGATCTTCCGGCAGCTATTCGATCAGCAATCGTCTACCTACACCTATCTTCTTGCGGATAGCGTGACGGGAGAGGCGGTGCTGATCGATCCGGTATTCGAGCAGGTGCGCCGCGAGACCGCGCTGATCGAAGAACTGGGATTGCGCCTCCTGTACACCATCGACACCCATGTCCACGCCGATCATGTGACCGGTGCATGGATGCTGAAGCGCCACACAGGCAGCCAGATTGCGATATCGGCGGCGAGCGGCGCCGAAGGCGCGGACCGCTATCTGAGCCATGGCGACCGGTGTGAGTTCGGCGCGCGGCACCTGCAGGTGCGTGCGACGCCGGGCCATACGAATGGATGCATCAGCCTCGTGCTTGACGACGAGACCCTCGCGTTCACCGGAGATTGTCTGCTGATCAGGGGCACAGGCCGGACCGATTTCCAGCACGGCGATGCGCGCGCGATGTTCCGTGCGGTCCATCAGCAGATTTTCACGCTGCCCAACACTTGCCTGCTTTATCCGGCGCACGACTACCGCGGCTTGACGGTCACGAGTGTCGGCGAGGAACGGCACTTCAATCCGCGCCTTGGCGGCGAGCTGTGCGAAGACGATTTCAGCGTGCACATGACGAACCTGCGCTTGCCGCATCCGAAGCAGATCGACGTCGCGGTGCCGGCCAACCTGAAATGCGGCCTGGCCACCCGTGACCCCACGCAGATGGCCGAGCCCGAGTGGGCGCCGTTGACGTACACCTTTGCGGGCATCTGGGAAATCAATCCTCAATGGCTCGAGGAGAATCTTCGCGCCGTCCAGATTGTCGATGTGCGCGAGCCTGACGAGTTCGATGGGGCGCTCGGGCGTATTCCCGCAGCCCGACTCATTTCACTCGGCGATCTGGCTGACCGCGCCGCTGAACTCACAAAGGAACGCCCGATCGTGACGGTATGCCGGGCCGGCGGGCGGTCGGCGCAAGCCACGGTCATCTTGCGGCAGGCAGGATTCGAGGCCGTTGCCAACCTCGCCGGCGGCATGCTGCGTTGGCGCGCGGAAGGCCGCGTGGTCGAAAACGCTAGCGGGTAGCGCTCCCGGCCACGACTGATTGCCGCGATATCGAAGCGGCCGGGACGCGACGCGATGCTATGCGACGTCGTTAAACATGCTGTTCAGCCACCCGCCTGACGGCTCCTTCGGCAAGCTGTCGAAGCGGCCGTCCGCCAGCCCTTGAACGCTAGTGACAAGGCCACCCCACGCCGCGCGGGCGAGCGCCCCGCCTACGCTCACGCGCCGCACGCCGAGCTTCGTCAGCTCGTCGAGCGTGAACGCGGACGGCCCGCCGATCAACAGATTGACCGGCTTCGGCCTGACCGCGGCGACCACGGCTTCGATCTGCTCGCGCGTATTGATGCCCGGCGCGTACAGGCAGTCGGCACCCGCTTGCGCATAGGCTCGCAGACGCGCGATCGCGTCTTCAAGGTCGGGTACGCCGGCGACGAAATTCTCCGCGCGTCCGACGAGCAGCGTGTCGCCGCCTGCTTCGTCGATCGCGCGTCTTGCCGCAGCGATCCGTTCGACGGCCACATTGAGCGGCAACAGCGGCGACTTCGGATCGGCTGTCGAGTCTTCGATCGACAGCCCGGCGATGCCGGTGTCGATCGCGAGCCGGACGCTTTGCGCGACTTCGGCCGGGTCCTTGCCGAAGCCGCTTTCGAAGTCGGCGTTGACCGGCAGATCCGTCGCGCCGACCACCTCGCGCAGGTGCGCGAGGATCGTGTCGCGCGGCACGCCGTTGTCGGGCCGGCCGGTGGACCACGCGAAGCCCGAGCTGGTCGTGGCTAGCGCCTTGAAGCCGACACTCGCGAGATAACGCGCGCTGCCGACGTCCCACGGATTCGGCAACACAAAACATCCTGCTGCATGCAACGCGCGAAAGGCCCGGCGCTTTTCGGCAATGGTGCTGGACATGCTCAATCTCCTTTGTGGGTGCACGCGGCCACTCGCTGCTGCCGCAAGTTACGGACGGAAGTTCGGTGAGGTTGGCGACCTTTCGCGCGGCCGGTGAATCAACGCGATCAACGCGATGCCCGTCGAAAGTGGTTTGCCCTTCAACCCATGATACGACACACCTCCGTCTCGAACCTGCCGGATCGGTGCAGGCACCGCGGCGACGCCGAATCCGGCTGCTGCGCTCAATCTACGGGAAAACACCGTGTCCCGGACTCCTTTCGGATCGCTTTTAGTCGCGCTACACTCGATACCAAGTCACCAGGTGACTTGATGAGTCAAACATAAATCGGAGGAGACATGGGTCATGCAGGGAAACTGCGAGGCTGGCTGCTGAGCGCAGCCAGCCTCGTCTGCGGCGTCGGGATGACGCCGGCGCACGCTTATGAGCCGGGATATCCGGGCTGGTCGATGCCACCGGGCGCGACGTTGGGCATGACGGCTGCACCGCAGCCGCAGCCGGGCTTCTACAGCTTCAACCAGATCTATGTCCAGCAGACGAGCACAACCGGTCCGGGCGCCGACAAGCAGACGACCTCGGTCGATGTGGTCACAGCCGTGTCAGCGCTTCTCTGGTCTCCCGGCTGGACCTTTCTCGGCGCCAATTATGAGGCGATGCTCCTGCAGCCGGCCACGATGGCCGATGCGGGCGCCCCGATTAACAGCAGTAAGTCGGGCTTGCACAATACGGTGATCTCGCCCGCCCAGTTGAGCTGGCAACTCGGTAATACCGGCCTCTACGTGAAGACCGGTCTTGCCGTGGTGGTGCCTGACGGCACCATCACGGGGGCGACGGGACTCAGCAATATCGGCAACCCGTGGTGGATCATTCAGCCTTCGCTGAGTGTTTCTTACCTGAGATTCGGCTGGCACGTGACGGCGAACTTTTCGACGGAATTCAACACCGCGAACACGTACACCGGCTATCGGACAGGCGACATCCTGCATGCGGACCTTGCCGCCACCAAGTCGTTTGGACAATGGTCCGTTGGGCCCGTGTTGACCTACGTGGGGCAGATCAGCAATGACACGTCCAGCGCTTTCTACCATAACACCATCGTGACGGATCGCTATAACCTGCTCGCAGTGGGCGGCCAGGTCAGCTATAACTTTGGACGCGTAGTACTGGGCCTGTCGGCGACGAAGGATGTGCTTGCAAGCGCGACCGGCGGCAACGTACCAACGGACGCGGCCACGATCACTAAGGGATACCACGTGTACGCCAACGTCGGTTTCAAGTTCTAGCCGGTGAGTCGCATGATTGCCGGTGCAAAAGAGTCGGCGTTCTCGCCTGACGAAAGGAGATGGATGATGCAAAACGCCGTCAAGCTGGACCTCGAATCGATCATCGATGCGAGCCCTGTGAGCCGCTTTCAGATCGCGATCATGGCGTTGTGCGGACTCGTAGCCATGCTTGACGGGTGCGATACGCAGACGATTGCGTTCGTGGCGCCGGCCATCGTCGGAAGTTGGCATGTGGCGCCCGCGGCCTTCGGGCCAGTATTCGGTGCGGGTTTGCTGGGTGGCTTGCTTGGCGCGATTGTTTTCGGCATCACGGGCGACCGGTTTGGCCGGAAGCCCGTTCTTCTGGGCACGGTTCTGCTCTTCTCGATCGGGTCCTTGCTCACGCCGTTGTGCGATTCGCTGTCTTCGCTGACGGCGGCGCGTTTTGTCACGGGTCTTGGACTGGGCGGCGCGCTGCCGTGCTTCGTCTCTCTCACCTCCGAATATGCGCCAAAGCGATTGCGTGCAACGCTCGTCACCACCATGTTCTGCGGTTTCCCGCTGGGCGCGGTCATTGGCGGGTTCGTCTCCGCACAATTGATTCCCGCGGTCGGATGGCGAAGTGTATTTGTCGTCGGTGGTGTGCTGCCGTTATTCACCATTCCTCTGCTGATCGCGTTCGCGCCCGAATCCGCCCGTTTTCTCGAGTTGCGCGGCGATCGCAAAGCCATCACCCGTCTGCTGCGGCGCATGCGTTCGGAATTCGAATGGAGCGGCGAAGCGCCCAGCATTGGGCATGGTGCCCGCACGCCCGTTGTCAACCTGTTCAGGGAGGGGCGCGCGTTAGGTACGGTCCTGTTGTGGATCACGTTGTTCCTGAGCCTGTTGCTGACGTATTTTCTCGTCAACTGGGTGCCGGTTGTCGCGGGGCACAACGGGCTCAGTATTGGGAGTGCGGTCCGGGCGGCTTCGATGCTGAACTTCGGCTCGATATTTGGCTGCATCGTGCTTGGGCGGCTTGCGGACCGTGTCGGTACGGCGCGTGTGGTCGGATGCGGCTTCCTGCTTGGCGCGATCGCGATCGCATTGATAGGCCGGGCGGGTGCGTCGGGCACGCTGCTGGGAGCGGTTGCCTTCATTGCGGGATTCTTCAGCATCGGGGCGCAGATTTGCACGGTTGCGATGTGTGCGGCGTTCTACGACACGTTCTCCCGCGCCACGGGAATCGGCTGGTCGATGGGCGTGGGCCGGATCGGCGCCATCGTCGGCCCGGTCCTCGGCGGCGTGTTGCTGGCCGCAGGCATGGCGCCTTCGGCGCTCTTTCTGCTGGTCGGTGCGACCTCACTTGGCGCAGCGATTACTTCGTTTGCCATCGGACGGTTCGTGCTGCGTGTCCGGCAGCCGCAATCCGATGGCGCGCCGGAGTATGGAGCGAGCGCTGCGGCGTCGCGTCATGCAGGTTGAGCAGGACCGTGCCCTTGCATGTCCGGCATGAGCAGGAAGCGTCGCCCCCGCTCATGCTGCTTTTTCTTCGAGAGCCAATACACACCATGCAAACTTTTACACTGGATCAGGCGTCGGTCATCGTCGACGCCGCGCTCGCTCATGCGCGGGAGCTTGGTTGTCATCCGCTGACCGTCGCCGTGCTCGATGCCGGTGGCCACCTGTTGGCACTGAAGCGTGAAGACGGCAGCGGCATCCTGCGGCCCCAGATTGCCCAGGCGAAGGCGTGGGGCGCATTAGGCATGGGGCACGGAGGACGCGCGCTGGCCGAGCGGGCGGCTAGCGCGCCCGCATTCTATGCCGCGCTGACGGACATCTCCGGTGGACGTATCGCGCCGGTGCCGGGCGGCGTACTGGTCCGCGATGCACAGGGCGATGTGGTTGGCGCGGTCGGCATCAGCGGGGACCATCCCGACAAGGATGAGGCCTGCGCGATGCATGGGATCGGTAGCGCAGGCCTGCAGGCCGATGTGACGTGATCCCGGCGCCGACCGGTTTCGATGCGTAGCGGTACCGACGCGGAGGGCGGAGCGTTTGCTCCGTCGCCGTGGGTGGCTTTAACCGCTGCTGGAGGACAGAAGCGGGGCAGTGCGAACGCCGCGTACGTGGTGACGTTCGATCAGCTCGTCAATCAAGCCCGAGGCCTTCGCTTCCTCGACGAAGCGTTCGAGGAACGCCGCGCCTGCTTCGTGCTGGAGATGGGTACCGACCGCCTGCTGGACCGCGGTAAAGCATCCGTCGAGCAATCTCACGCCGGCAAGCGTTGATTCGTCGCGGAGGAGCCGCGGCCTGAGCCCGGCGAGGGCATCCGCTTTTCCCTGCGCAAATGCCTCGTACGCGTGATCGTGCGTGGGCGCGCGCAGCAACTGCGCGTGCCTCATGTGCCGCGTCAGCCACAGCTCGTATGCGCTGCCGGTTGCGGCCGCGATGCTGACGCCGGCGCGGTCGAGCGTCTGTGCGGACATTAGCGGCGATTCGGCGTGCACGAGGCAGGTTGCGTCGATCTCGAGATAGGCTGAGGTGAACGCGATCGTCTGCGCACGGTCGCGCTCCGCGCCGATAAGGCAGATGTCCCAGACATCGCGGTTGGTCGCGTCGGCGAGTTCGCGCGGCGATACGAAGGGCACGCAGGTAAACGCAACACCTAACCGCAACGCGATCATACGGGCGAATTCCGGCCCGAGCCCGGTCCGATGACCTTTTGCGTCGGCGGGGCCCACGAGCAGAAAATTGGCAAGGTTGATGCCCGTACGCAGCACGCCGTGAGGCGCGAGCTGTTGAAGAACGAGCGAATCCATCAAGCGACCCTCGTGTTGGATGAAAGAACGAGCCCGCCCGACGCGCGCCAAGGCGGGCCCACAATGGTTCGCCGCGCAGCCCGCTACATCGGGAGCGTCATCTGGCGCTGGATGACGCGGCGCGAGAAGCGCCAGGCACCGTCGGTATCCTTGCAGACGTCATCGCGCAGGTCGCTGATCCGCAGTTCGGCGGGCACATCGTCGCCACGCTGCTCGAAGGTGAGCTGCACCGCGGTCAGGCTCGCGCTGGCTTCCTCTCTGCGCACGACGCGCAGATTCGACCAGACGTGCCGAGTCTTCCGGCCAGGTGTGCTTGCACGCACCTCGCAGTCCCTCGCGATGGCCGCGCGGCCAACGAACTCACGCTCACCCAGATGGAGCACACCGTCCGCGACGAAGAGCTGCGCCAGCCCGGCGCCATCTCCACGATCGGCACACCAGGCGAAATCGCTGAGCAAGCGCTCGATGGATGCGAGGTCAAACGCGGTCATCGGCCTCTCCGTCAACGAATTCGAACTCGGCCTCGCTGTCTTGCTCGATGACGATCGGCGGCAAGCCCATCAGGAAGATCTGCAGTTCGTCCTTGGCAGTCAACGTCATGGCTTCACCGGGCTCCGTCTGGATCGACGCGTAGAGCCCGATCGCTTCCGCGCCGGCCGTGCCGCTGCCGCCCGTCACGAACAGGAGCCGTCGTGCCGTTTCATGCGTGGACGTCCACGTGGCGCCCGGCGCGAGCTTGACCAGTTCCGTCCACGCGGCACGTTCGGAGAACGAACCGAGGAACTTGTTCGACACGCCCTTGGCGCCTTGCACGGGTATCCAGTTGAATCGGCTCGGATCGGCGATCACGACGCCGGGGTAACGGGGCATCGGATACTTCAGGCGTTCGCCGAAGACATGCTTCCAGATCACGTTGAGACCCCATTCGAGCTTGCCGTTCGGATGGCGGTAGTTGGGACCGACGAATTCGCCGATCCTCGCGAGTTCGTCTCGCGCGGCCAGTCGTTGCTGCATGCTCATGAAGCCGCAGCCCGATGAACCGCCGAACTGCAAGACGAGTTGCAGACGCTCTCCCGGCGGCGTCTTGCCGAGTGGGTCGTCCTGCGGACCGTACGGTTGTCCTTCGGGAAAATATCCGACTTGTCCCTCCTTCAGTTTGAGGCCGTCGCCGATGTTCATGTCGCCGACAAGCGGCAAACGGATCTGCTCGAAATTGTGCCGATGGCGGGGCATGTGGAAGTCGCCGTCCTGCCGTCCGAGCACCAGCATGAAGTTTTCCGGGGACATCGGATCGTCACCTTCGAGACAGTACTGGAATACGACGATTCCAGTAGGATGGTCCTTATGCCAGTCGGTGTCGCTGAAGTGTTTGATTTTCATGCATCCTCCTTTGATCGGATCCGCGGATGCGGCGCGTTGCGCCCAGTCGCGGCAATAAACCCGGCCGGCGCACAACCGGCAGTCATAGTTAATTTGTCACTAAGTCACCAGGTGACTTGAAATCAGTATAATGCAATTGGCAGAAAAGGAGAATTCATGTCTGATGCAACCGGCCCCGATTGGCAACCTTCGAAACGTCTTGAGCGTGGCAATGCTGCGGAACAGATCCTTGAGGATTTGCGCGATCGCATCTTGAGCGGACAGTTGCCACGCGGGACCAAGCTACCCACGGAAAAGCAGTTGGCCGAAGGCTATGGGGTCAGCGGCGCGACTGTTCGCGAAGCCGTGCGCGGACTCGTCACGGCGCAGCTCATCGAGGTTCGGCATGGAAGCGGCGCCTATGTGACGGCACAGACCGATCAACTGATCGCGGCGTCGCTTTCCTCGATGATCCAGATCGAGCGCATCGGTGTGCCGCAGGTGCTCGGCGTGCTGGGGGCGCTGATCTCGTATGCGGCGGAACTGGCCGCAAAGCACGCGACGGCGGAAGACATCGAGGCCATGCGGCAAGCCTTGCGGCAGATCCAGGACGGCGACAGCGCGGAGGGCATTTCCGGCGCTGTCAGCGCGTTCGTCGGCGAAATCGGGCAGGCATCCGGGAATCCCCTGCTTGCCGCGCTCTGCCGGTTTTTTACGAGTCTCCAGATCGGCCTTGCCCGCGAATTGTCCGGCGGAACCGTGGAGAGTTGGCGGGCCACCACGGGGTCGATCGGCAAGGAGCGGCAGCGCGTTCTGAAGGCGATCGAGGCGAAGGATCCGAAGGCGGCGAGGACCGCCGCGCTGGCTTACCACGAGCGTGCGCTGAAGGTCATCACCGCACAACCGAATGCCGGCACCACGATGGTGACCGATCCGCTGCTCGCGGCCTTTCTTTCGTCGTTCCTGCAACGCAAGACGTAACGGCCGTGCGGAAACGGGCGGGACGATCGGCCGTCTGCTATGGTCGCCGCTCGGCTGCGGTACTCACCTCTGGCTACCTGGCTCGCGTTTGCCCCGTTGCGTGTTGCCAATTCCGCAGCCAGTCCAGCAGGTAAGCCAGAAATCCGTCGGCTGCCGGCGAGCTTGCACGTCTGACGGGCCGGTAGACGCACACCTGCCGGATCGTTTCCGGATCGACGACGCGCCGCATGGTGAGCCCGAACGCCTCGGCGAGCACGCCTACGTATTGAGGTGCGAGCGTCGCCGCGAGGCCATGCGCCGCGATTCCGAGCGCCGTGGTGATGTTGTCGACCACATCGATGGGCACGATGCGCGCATCGGGAGGCGCGCTGCTGCGCATCTGCGCCACGCTCATTTCATGATCCCTGCCCGCTGCGACAAGCGGGATGCTGCGCAAATCCGCCCACGATACGCGTTTGCGCTTGGCGAGCGCGATGCCCGGACTGCACCACAGGACCCACGGACTGTCGAACGCGGGCAGCGATTCGACGGTGGCGGCGGTTGGCCGGTTGGGACCTATTGCCAGATCGACGTCGCCGCTCGCGACACGTTCGACGAGCGCGTCGACGGGCGTGTCGCGAATACGGACCACGACTTTGGGCATCACCTTGGCGTAATCCCGGATCGCGGCGGGCAGCGCTGTGGCAGCCAGAATGAGCGGTGCGCCGACGCGCACGATCCCTGCGGCGCGGTTGCGTAAATCGTCCGCCGTCGTTTCCGCTGCGCGCAAATATCTCAGCACCGACTCGGCGGACGCCATGAAATCCCGGCCCGCGCTCGACAAATTCACCCGGCGCGTGGTCCGGTCGAACAGACGAAACCCCAGCACCGATTCGAGTTCCGCTACGAGCTGGCTGACGGCCGACGACGTCAACCCCATCCGTTCACCCGCGGCGGCGAAGCTGAGTTCGTCGCTGGTCGCCAGAAATGCTTCGAGCTGTCGCAGGGTGATCCGGGATTGCGGCATGACAGGGCTCCATGATGTGTCGTCAGGGAAGGGGCTTGCACGGGCTCGGATTCATGCGCGAAGGCCCGGTCCGGCGTTGTGCTCGATTATCAAGTTTTTCTTCGCAATTGCACAGGATCTATCGCTTGTCTGCGAGATGTGGCGCCGTGAGAATCCAGCGATGACATCACAGAGCGCGCCACCTGCCGCGCCTATCCGGAGACATCGCAATGCTGGATCCCCACCTTCATCGCACCCTGGCCGAGGAGCTGCACCACGCTGAGCAAAGCCGACGGCAACTGGATCATTTTTCGAAGCGTTATCCGGAGATGACGCTCGCCGACAGTTATGCAATCCAGCGCGCGTGGCTCGCGATCAAGCTTGGCCAGGGGCGTCGCGTCATCGGTCACAAGATCGGGCTCACGTCGCGTGCGATGCAGATTGCCGCGCAGATCACCGAACCCGACTACGGCACGTTGCTGGACGACATGTTGATTGCCGAAGGTACGACGATCGAAGCGGCGCGCTTCATCGTCCCGCGCATCGAGGTTGAATTTGCGTTCATTCTGGCCAAGCCGCTCTCGGGGCCGAATGTGACGATTTTCGATGTGCTGGCGGCGACCGACTATGTCGTGCCCGCACTTGAACTGATCGATGCGCGCATCGCGCTGACCGATCGTGAGACCGGGACGCCGCGCAAGGTGCTCGACACCGTCGCGGACAACGCCGCGAATGCCGCGATCGTGCTGGGCGGGCGCCCGGTGAAGCCCGATGCGATCGATCTTCGTTGGGCCGGCGCCATGCTGTTCAAAAATGGCGTGATCGAAGAATCCGGTCTCGGCGCCGCGGTACTCAATCATCCCGCCAACGGCGTTGCCTGGCTGGCGAACAAGCTCGCGCCTTACGGCGAAGGGCTCGCTGCCGGGGAAATCGTGTTGGGAGGCTCGTTCACGCGTCCGGTGGCGTGTACCGCCGGCGATGTGCTGACCGCCGACTATGGCGCGCTCGGCAGCGTCTCTGTGCGTTTCGGGTGAGGAATACGATGCGTACTCCTGCCAATGCGTTCAAGAAAGCACTTGAGTCGGACCGCGCCCAGATCGGACTCTGGCTCGGCTTGGGCGATCCCTATGCGGCCGAGCTGTGCGCCTCGTGCGGTTTCGACTGGCTGCTGATCGACGGCGAGCACGCGCCGAACGATCTGCGTTCGATGCTCGCGACATTGCAGTCCGTTGCCGCTTATGGATCGCATCCGGTCGTGCGCATCCCGCGCGGCGATCCATCGCTCATCAAGCAGGTGCTGGAGATCGGCGCGCAGACGCTGCTTGTGCCGATGGTCGAAGACGCGGTGCAAGCGCAGCAGCTTGCCCGGGCGATGCGCTATCCGCCGGCCGGCACACGCGGGGTTGGCAGCGGTCTCGCGCGCTCGTCTCGCTGGAACGGTTTTGCGGACTATCTCGAGCGTGCCGACGACGAGGTATGTCTGCTCGTGCAGGTCGAGACGATCGACGCGATCTCACAGCTCGAGGCGATCGCGCAGGTCGACGGCGTCGACGGCATTTTCATCGGTCCCGCGGATCTGGCCGCTTCGATGGGGTATCTCGGCAAGCCCATGCATGCCGAGGTGCAGGCCGTCATCGACGACGCGATCCGGACCCTCGCGCGTGCCGGCAAACCGGCGGGCATCCTGTGCACCGATGAGACGCTGGCGCGCCATTACATCGCGGGCGGGATACGCTTCGCCGCGGTCGGCGTCGATACCTCACTGCTCGCGCAGACAGCGCGCGCGCTTGCAGCCCGGTTCAGGCCGGCCTGAGTTCTTGCAGAGGAAAGTACATGACTCAATCGCTTCTGGAGATCGCCGGCGTTACGGTTTCGGCGGCGCACTACATCGACGGCGAACGCGTTGCATCGGGCGACACGTTCGAAAACTTCTCGCCAATCGATGGGCGTTCGCTCGGCTTCATTCATGAAGCAGGCGGCGAGGAAGTCGACGCCGCCGTCGCTGCCGCGGCCCACGCCTTCCCCGCGTGGGCCGCATTGGGTGCGGGTGGACGCAAGCCCTATCTGGACCGCTTCGCGGCCGAAATCGGCAAGCGCACCGACGCATTCTGCGTACTCGAAAGCAACGATGCCGGCGTGCTGCTCTCGCGCATGCGTCATGGCGTCGTGCCTCGCGCCATGCAAAACCTCCAGTGGTTTGCCGAACACGCGCTGACGCTCCAGGACCGCGCGCTCGACACCGTGCAGGCGCACCATCGCGTCCGTCACGATCCGGCTGGCGTTGTCGCGGTTATTACGCCGTGGAATTCGCCGCTCATGCTGTCGACATGGAAGATCGGTCCGGCGCTTGCCGCCGGCAACACGGTCGTCCTCAAGGCGCCGGAGTGGGCGCCGCTCACGTCTTCGCTGCTTGCCGACTGCGCACAGGCGGCGGGCTTGCCGCGAGGCGTATTCAATCTGCTTCAGGGCAGCGGCGCGAACACGGGCGCCAAACTGGTCGGCGATCCTCGTCTTGCCCGCGTGTCGTTTACCGGCTCGGTCGCGACGGCGAAGCGCATCGCTCAGGCCGCGGGCGCCAATCTCGTGCCATGCAGCCTCGAGCTAGGCGGAAAGTCGCCGTTCATCGTGCTCGCCGATGCCGACATCGACAGCGCGGCGGCCACCGGCGCATTGATGTATCGCAACGCCGGCCAGGTGTGCCTTGCAGGCACGCGCTTTCTCGTGCATCAGGCGATCGCGCAGCGTTTCATCGAGGCCATGCGCGGCTATGTCGAAGCGCTGAACATTGGCGATCCACGTGAAGAGGGTACCGAGGTCGGCCCCATCATTCACGCGCGACAGTTGGAGCGCGTGGAGGGTTTTGTCGAACGCGCACTCGCGCGTGGGGCCACGGCCCTATGGGGAGGGCAGGCGCATCCGTACGGCAAGCTCTATTTCGCGCCGACGATGCTCACGAATCTGCGGCAGTCCGATGAGATCGTGCAGCAGGAGGTGTTCGGTCCGGTACTCACGCTGCAGACGTTCTCGACGGACGACGAGGCTGTGGAGCTTGCCAACGGCACCGACTACGGCCTGGGCGGCGTGTGCTATGGAGCGACAGAGCATGCCGCCAGCGTAGCCGAGCGCGTGCGTACGGGTTTCATCTGGATCAACAGCTTCGGTATCCGCGACCTCGCGGCGCCGTTCGGCGGGATCAAACGCTCAGGCATCGGACGCGAGGGCGGCGACTGGAGCTTCGAGTTCTTTTGCGACGTGAAGGACATCATCTTGCCGAAGCAGCCGTTTCGCGCGAGTTTCAGTCATCGATGAGGAGGAGATTTCATGGGACAGATCGTCGGCGCGGCCATCGTATCGCACCATCCCGGCTTGATGCAGTGTGAGGAGTTTCGCGTGCTTCAGGGAGCCGGGTCCGATTCGGATCTGATCGCGGGCTACCGCAGGGTGCGCGAGAGGATTGCAGCCGCCAATCCGGATATCGTGGTGCTGTTCGATTCCCACTGGTTCACGACGGGATATCACCTGATCGACGCCGGCAGTGCCTACCGTGGCACCTACATTTCCGACGAGATGCCGTGGTACCTGTTCGGCGTACCTTACGAATATCGTGGCCACCCCGGGTTCGCGAGAAGCGTCGAGGCCGTAGCCCGGGAACGGGGCGTGCAATCGCGTGCCATCGGTAACCCGGATCTGCCGCGCCACTACCCGACGATCAACGTGATCAAGCAGATGCAGCTGGAAGCGTGGCCCGTGGTGACGGTGAGCTCATGTCAGAACTGCGAACCGTGTCATTTCCTGCAATCGGGCGAAGTGATCGGCGAAGCGATCGCGCGCAGCGATCTGCGCGTGCTCCTGCTGGCGTCCGGCGCGCTGAGTCACAGGTTCAACGGCATCGACTGGAAGCCGAATCATCCGCGGATCTTTCATGAATCGAACGTCTCGAGTGTTGCGAACATCGCCAGCGACAAGCAGGCCATCGAACTGATGAAAGAGGGCCGTCACGACCTGATCGTCGAGAACTGGGACCGGGATTATCGCCGCGTACCGTGGGAAGCGTTCGGCGCGCACTACCTGCAGATGATCGGTGCGATGGGCGCCGGAGCGTGCAAGGCGCAGGGTGAGGTCCTGTCCGCCTACGAGAACGCGCGCGGCACAGGCAACGTCCACGTGTGGTTCGATACGGAGCGGAGGGGCGACGAATGAGCTTCGAATTCCCGTTGAAGGAGCTGCCCGCCGTGATGTGTGGGCCGCGTGTTGAACGCCGTCGCATCCTGATCGGCGGTAGCGCGTTCTGGGGCACGTTGATCGAAGCAGGCGCGGACGCCGGCCTGCTGCGGCTCGACGATGGGCGCGTGGTCGATCCTGCCGGCGTTGCACATTTGCCGCCTGTGTCGCCCAGCAAGATCATCGCGGTTCACATCTCGTACAGTTCGCGCAGCATCGAGACGCGCAACAAGCCGCGACCGACCGATGCGCCGACCTATTTTACGAAGCCGCCCACCGCGTTGAACGGGCACGACGGACAGATCCTCAAACCCGCCGATTGCAGGTATCTGAACTACGAGGGCGAATATGCCGTCGTGATCGGCAAGACCTGCCGCAATGTATTGCCTGATGAAGCGTGGGATTACATCGAAGGTTTCTGTCCCGCGCTTGATATGGGCCTGCAGGACTTCCGCGACACGGATCAAGGGTCGATGCTGCGCGTGAAGGGCGCGGATACGCTGCTGCCGATCGGGCCTGGACTCGTGCGGGGCGTGAATCTCCTGGAGCAGACGCTGCGTACCTACCGCAACGGGCTCGTCGTGCAGGAAGCGCGGATCGGCGAGGAAACGATCTGGGGCCCTCACTACGTGATCGCCGATATCGCGCGCCACATCACGCTGTTGCCGGGCGACGCGATCTTGATGGGTACACCTTGTCATTCCCGTTCGGTGGATCCCGGCGATTATGTGGAGTGCGAAATCACCGGCGTGGGACGGCTTGGCGGATGGGTGGAGGCGCTTGAGGCGCCCCGTGCCAGTGCACTGGGAGTCGGCCATCAACCGACCGATAGCGCGGAGGTGCGCCGCGTCGCGCTCGGTTTCGACGAGCGGGTCCCCGAGTGGCTCAAGGCCAACTACCGGGAAGCGGCTGCGCGCAAGCGCGGCTGAAGTGAATCTACATTCGGGAATGAACGTGAAAATTTGCATTGTGGGTGCCGGCGCGATCGGCGGGTTGATCGGTGTGCATCTGGCGGCGGCCGGCCGTGCCGACGTGAGCGTGCTTGCGCGCGGAGCGGCGCTGGCTGCGCTGCAAGCGCATGGCTGGCGGGTTCGCCATGCCGGCGCCGAGACGCACGCGCGAGTGCGAGCCGAGAATGATGCTCGCAGTCTTGGCGTACAGGATGTCGTCGTCATTGCGGTAAAGGGTCAGGCGCTGCCGGAACTGATGCCGCGGCTCGCGCCGTTGATCGGCCCTGAAACGCTCGTCATGCCCGCGATGAACGGCGTGCCCTGGTGGTTCTGTCATGGCGTCGCGGGTTTCGAGCATCGTCCTCTGCGATCGGTCGACCCGGACGGCGTGTTATCGGCGAGTGTGCGCGACGAGCAGATTGTCGGCTGCGTGGTGCACGCAAGCGCGTCGACGGCGCAGCCCGGGGTCGTTGAGCACAGGATGGGGCGTGGCCTCATCGTCGGTGCGGCGCAAGGCGGACACAGCCCGCGGGTTGCGGAGGCGGTCGATGTGCTGCGCGGCGCGGGCTTTGACGTCACGCATTCGGACAATATCCGGCGTGACATCTGGTACAAGCTATGGGGGAACATGACAATCAACCCCATTTCCGCGATCACCGGCGCAACGACGGACCGTGTGCTCGCCGATCCGCTCGTCCAGGCGTTCTGCTCGGCCGCGATGGTCGAGGCGGCTGCGATCGGCGCGCGGATTGGCTGCACGATCGAGCAGACGCCGCAGGACCGTCATGCGATTACCGCGAAGCTTGGCGCATTTCGGACCTCGATGCTTCAGGACGTCGAAGCGGGCCGCACGATCGAACTCGATAGCCTCGTCGCGGTGGTGCAGGAGATCGGGCGTGGACTGGAGATCGCGACGCCGAACATCGACGCGCTGCTCGGCCTGTCCCGGCTCTTTGCGCGGGTGCATGGCCTTTATCCGGAGGCAGTCTGATTCGACCGGTCGTGACTTGGCATGGATCGCACGGGTAATATCATGGATTCAGACGCGCAGCCGACTATGCCAAACATCGAATTGAAACTGGCGGGAACACCAGACCATCAACGCATCGTGAACCTGATGCAGTTCTATAACTACGACTTCAGCGAATGGATTCCGCTTCCGTTCGCCGAAGACGGCTTCTTTGCGCTTCGCCCTAAGCTCGACTATTTAGCGAGCGCCACAACGTCTCCGTTTCTCATACTCGTGGATGGAGAGGTCGCCGGTTTCGTCATCGTCGATGACGAGGTTCATGCTGCAGGGGCGAAGCACAACATCGGTTACTTCTTCGTGTCGCGGCGTTTTCGCGGTCTCGGCGTGGGCAAGCAGGTCGTGTCCGACCTGCTGACCCGATTCCCCGGCGCGTGGCAGATATGGCACGTCAAGGAAAATCTGGGCGCGGCTGCCTTTTGGGCAAAGGTGATCCCGCTGGTGTCCGAGGGCGACTATGCCGTTCACGACCTGTACATCGAAGACTGCAACGCGATCCTGTATCGGTTTGACCGGTGAGATACCCGATCTCCGTTGCTGCTCAAACCAGCCATCCCAGCAATAGCGCTTTCGTCGCCGCATGGGTCTTGTTTCTTGCGTCCAGTTTGACGACCGCGTTCTGTAGATGAAACTTGACGGTCCGCTCGGCTGTGCCGAGGATCTGGCCGATTTCGAACGCGGTCTTGCCATCAGCGGTCCATGTCAGCACCTCGCGCTCACGCGACGTCAAGCGGTCCGCCGTCAATGCGATCGGCGGGGCGCCTGCGAGCAGCGGCATCAGGTGCAAATGGGCAGCCTCGGCGAGCGCTGCACATACCGCCCGTCGGCTCCGCACTTCGGCTAGCGTGATGGGTTCCGTTTCGCGCACGAGACTCAGCAGGCCGAGATTCGACGAGCAATCGTAGCTCGCTTGCGCCCAGCCGTACCGCAGACCGAAGCTCACCGCTTCATCCCAGAACTGCAATTCTTCGGATTCCTCTTTAGCTTGCCAGATGACTGGTTGCTTCGCTCGGGCGGCGCGGCGTACAGACGGGTCTCGCGCCGCGTAGCCGCGTTCGATATAACGCTGCTGCCACGCCACCGGGTAATTGCTCAGGATTTGCACCTCGGGCCGCGCCAGCGGCATCGCGCTGCGCCGCCCATACGTGCAGTAGGGAAAGCCTAGCGCCGCGGCCGCATTCTTGATTACCGCAAACGCGTCTTCGGCGTTTTGCTGGTGCTGCAACTGCTCGAAAACCTCATCCAGCGTGTCCATGTTGTATCTCTCGTAGAGCACGGCTGCGGCTCTCAACGCAAGCGGCGTTCGACGATGCCGGCCGTGGGCCTGTCCTAAAGGACAGTTTTGTTGTAGTGGAAATACGTGTTCAATCTGCTACCTGTGAGTGATGCGACGCCCTCCTTCTTTAACCGTCTGCCGGAGATATGGAATGCTGGGATTCAAGTCTGTACACGACATCGTACGGGTCGACGATCTGCTCGCCGGCGAACTGCCGCTCCTGATGGGTGCGGGACCCGTGCCGCTTGCCGATTCCGTCGCCCGCGCGAACACGCTGATGATCAATCACCTCGGCAGCACGATGGATACCGTGCTGGAGCAGGTTATGCAGATGGGGGCATATCTGTTCCAGAGTTCCGACGCAACGATTCTCGGCGTGGCGGGCCCCGCTTCGGCGGGCCTCGAGATGGCCGTGTCGAATCTGGTCACGCCCGCGACGCGTGTGCTGTCCGTCTGCAATGGCCACTTCGGCATGCGGATCGCGGAGATGGCTGCGCGTGCGGGGGGCGAAGTGGTCCGACTCACAACACCGCCATTTCATGCCGCCGCTGCCGACGACGTCGCTCGCGAGCTGCGCCGCGGTCGCCATGGCGTGTTGACAATCTGTCACGGTGAGACTTCGCACACTGTGCATAACACCGCATTGCCGGAAATCTGCAGAATTGCGCGGGCACAAGGCTGCCTTGTTCTGGTCGATGCCGTTTGTACCCTGGGCGCGATGCCGTTCCAGATGGAGGACTGGCACATCGACGCCGCCGTCGTGGGAGGACAGAAGGCACTGGGCGCGATTCCCGGCGTGGCGCTGGTCGCGTTCTCGCCGCGCGCGTGGGCTCGCATCGAAGCGCGTCGCGAAGCCTCGGCGCACTGGTGTCTCGACGCTCGGCTCGCAGCGGATTTCTGGTTGCGGCGTGCCTATCACTATACGGCGCCGGTGCCGGGGATCCTCGCACTTCATGAAGCGCTGCGGCTGTATTGTGAGGAAACACCGGACGAGCGTTTCCTGCGGCACCGGCGTTGCTCTCATGCGTTGCAGGCCGGCTTGCGCGCACTCGGCCTCTCGTTCGCGGTCGAGCCAGGCGTGCGCTTGCAGACAGTGCTTGGCGTGCGTCTGCCGGACGGTGTCGATGCGCGTGCGCTGCGTGAATCGATGAGTCGCGAGTCGGGCGTCGACATATCGGGCGCGTTCGGTCTCGACATCGTGCGAATTGGGCAAATGGCCGAGCAGTGCCGTGCGCCGAATCTGCTGCGCACCTTGCGGGCGCTCGCGGCGGCCCTCGCCGAGCAGCACTGCGAGGCGGATCTCGCCGCCGCGCTTGCTGTCACGAAGCAGCTCCTTAGCGACGCAGCGTCTGGCCGCGTGCGATTGCCGCCGAATCCTCCGTCCGGCTACACGCGCATGCGGGACGCGAGCGTGCCGGCGGAGGAACCCGAGGTGCAACCCGAATAGCCGCACACAGGCACAGGTCACGCCGCGGCAGCGCGGGCGTGTTCGCGTGCTGCCGTCTGCTGTTGTCCACGCAACTCTCATCAGCCCCATCAGGAAACGCCTCATGACAGATTTTCCCGAGAAGTCGCCCGAGCGACTCGCGCCGGCGCGTACCTTTGCGTTTGCCGGAATCCGGCCAAGCGTCAGCGGCAGCGTGGCACGTACGCGTGCCCCGCAGGTTTTCGAAACCGAATACGAAGCCCATGCCCATACATATGGTCAGTTGCTCTTCGCGCGCAGCGGGGTCCTGGTGCTGGACGTCGCGGGTACGCGCTGGATTGCGCCGCCCATGCGTGCAATCTGGATTCCGCCACAGGTGGTGCATGCGCTGCGCGTGGTCGGTAACGCAGAGCTCTGTTCGCTTTACTTCGGCGCCACGCTGTGCGTGTCGTTACCGTGGCAGGTCTGCGCGGTCAAGGTCTCGCCGTTGCTGCGAGAACTCGCGCCGCGCGTCTACGATGAGATTCTCGACTCCGGTACACCAGGCGAGAACGCATGCGCTGTGTTGATCGCCCAGGAACTGCAGATGCTGTCGCAGACGCCGCTCAGCCTGCCGATGCCCGAGGACCGCCGGCTCGTCAAGCTGTGCGAGCGCTTGCAGCGCGAACCGCATTGCGAGCAGCCGCTCGATTCGCTCGCCCGCGACGTGGCCTTAAGCCCGCGACATCTGGCTCGTCTCTTTCGCAGCGAGACCGGCATGAGCGTTGCGGCATGGCGTCAGCAGCTTCGTATGTCGATGTCGCTTGTGCTTCTGGCGAGCGGCGGCCGGGTCACCCAGGCGGCGCATCAGGTCGGCTATCGCAGCGCCACGACTTACGCGGCGACGTTCAGGCGCACCTTCGGCGTGTCGCCGAGCCAGTACTTCGACACGCCGAACGGCTCGCCGGGCTGATCGCATTGCACGCTGCCCGTCGCGCGGCGTACCCATCCTGCACTTCGGGCGGCGTGTCTTGCGCCGGGTCGGCCCCGACCCCGGCGCACGCGGACTCAGTCGCGCCGCACGCGCTCGAATGCGTGCTCGATTGCCGCGACGATCATGTCCACTTGAGCGCGGTCGATGATCAGCGGCGGTGCGATTGCGAGCCGGTTGCCGAGCGAGCGAATCAGCACGCCTGCTTCGCGTGTGGCTTCCGCCAGCGCGGCGCCGTAGCCGTCTGCGGGATCGATCGGCTCGCGCGTTTCCTTGCTTTTCACCAGATCGATGCCGACTAGCAGCCCCTTGCCCCGCACGTCGCCGACCACGGGGTAACGATCCACCAGCGGCTGCAGGCGTTCAAGCAGATATGCGCCTTGCTGCGCGGCATTGGCCGTGAGATTTTCGTCAATCACGATCTGCAGGTTCGCAAGCGCCGCTGCACAGACGATGGGGTGACCCGCGTAGGTGTAGCCGTGCATCAGCGTGCCCGCAGCGCCGGGATTTCCGGCGAATGCTTCCTCGATACGCCGGTTGACAAGCGTTGCACCCAGCGGCAGGTATCCCGAGGACACTCCTTTCGCAAAGCACATGATGTCCGGCGCGACGCCCCAGCCGCGACTGCCGAACAGCGTGCCGGTGCGCCCGAAGCCGGTCACGACTTCATCGGCGATCAACAGCACACCGTGGCGGTTGCAGACTTCCCGCACGAGCGGCCAGTAGTTCGCGGGCGGCACGATGATGCCGCCGGTAGCCTGCACCGGTTCCGCGATGAACGCCGCAACCGTGCCAGGGCCCTGAAACACAATCTCACGCTCGAGCAGCGCGGCGCATATACGCCCCAACTCCTCGGGATCGTGTGTGAACGGGTTGCGGTAGATCCACGGCGTCTCGACGTGAAAGCAGCCGGCGAGCACCGGCTCGTAGTTGCGCCGGTACGCGGTGTTGCCGGTCACCGAACTGCCGCCGAAGTGCGAACCGTGATAACTCTGCTTCAACGAGATGAACTTGGTGCGCTCGGGTTCTCCGGCGACCTTCCAGTATTGCCGCGCGATCATCAACGCGGCCTCGACCGCGTCCGAACCGCCGGAACCGAAGATCACGCGCCGCATGTCCTCGGGTTCGAGCATCCCAACCAGACGCGCCGACAGTTCTTCTGCGCGCGGATGGCTGAAACCGGCGAAGACCGGGTGGTACTCGAGCTCGTCGAGTTGGCGCAGGATCGCCTCCTTGATCTCCCGGCGGCCGTGTCCGACATACACGTTAAAGAGCGATGCAACCGCATCCAGCAATGGCCGGCCGGTGTCGTCGTAGAGAAAACAGCCTTCGCCGCGAACGATCCGCACGGGCTTTCCCGTTGCCGCTGCGACCGGATGCTGGCGCGGATGCCAGAAGCGTGATTCCTTGTAAGCCATGATTGGACTCCAGTGAGGGGGTGGCAAGCGATCGGTCGGTTAGACCGCCGGCGCAAGCGCCGGTCGCCAGTCGGGTTGCGCTTCGAGGCGGGCATCGAGCTCGCGCAGCGGCGCTTCGGGGGCATCCAGCGCGGCCTGGGCGAGTGCCAGAAACCGCGTGACGTGTGCGTTCAGATCGGCGCGCCGGTAGTACTGCGGGCTGGCATCGAAATCGAAGCGCAGCGGCTCGCCGTTGCGGCGGTCGGTCAGATTCACCATGAAGTCGTCGGTGATACCGACGGCCAGGTTGTGCGACGTGGCCCGGCTTGCGGCGAAGGCCAGGTCGTAGTCGAACGACATGATGTTGATCTCGGTGCCGAACACGCCTTGCCCATTGTCGAGCGACACCAGTTCACGGTGCAGGTCGCCCATGCGGTAGCGTTGATGCCGACGCAACGCGGTCATCTCCTGATTCGCTTGCCGGCACAGTTCGTCGAGCGTGTTCGAAGGTTCGACCGACAGGCGCAGCGGCAGCATGTTCGCCGTCTCGCAGGGCGTGCGCCGCTCGCGCGACGACGCACGCGCCATGGCGGTCACGGCGAGCACTACGTCGTGTGCGCCGGTTTGCAGATGAATGTAGGCGGCCGTCAGCGCAGTAATCAGTTGAGGGACCGTCGACTTGAACAGATCCTTCGCTACGGTCTCAATGCGCGCGTGCTGGCCGGGTTGCGCGTAGCGGGTCTCGCGCATGTCCGGCAGCGAGTCGCGCTCGGGCAACAGCGCCGGGCCGGCGAGCGTGGTGGTGCGAGGGTGGTCCGCGAAACGGCTCAGCCAATAGCGGCGATCCTCGGTGTACTGCGCGGAGTCGCGATACGAGCGCTCGTCTTCCATGAGCGCTTCGAGCGACGCGAAGCGGCAGGGCGGTGTCGGCAAGCCGGCGTACAGCGCGCTGTAGACCTCGGCGACGCGCGTGGCAAGCAGACTGCACGAGTAGCCGTCGACGACGATGTGCGCGTAGCCCTGATACCAGTAGTACCGGTTGTCGTCGAGCTTGAAAAGGATGTACGCGAAAAACGGCCCATGCTCCAGTTCGATTGTGCGCGAATAATGGTCGCGCATCTGTGCAAGCGCCTGTGAGTGTGCATCGTGCACGCCGCTCAGATCCCGATACAGCAACGCCCAGTTCGCGCCGACCGTATCGTCGACGATGCGCACCGGCCCGTCGACGGCCTCGGCAAAGCGTACGGTATGCAGCGTCTCGGCCTCGTCGATGACCTGTCGCAGCGCGCGTTCGAAGCGTTGCTGATCGAGCGGTCCGCGAATATCGAGGTATTCGGCCGCGTAAATGTTGGTCGAGGGCACCGCGTAAGCCTGCGCAGCTTCCCAGAAATCGAGTTGCGGCGCGGAAAGCGGCAATTTCCTGATTGAGCCACTCATATTTCTCTCCTGTGGATTATTACTTTGTACTCGCGAGATCTTCTGGATTGTGATTTGTAAAATCAATCAAGGGGTCACAAAAATACCATTTATAGGTTTGCGTGATTCGCAACACGGGATTTTGGTGGGCACATGCTAGTCATGCGTGGAATATGCTGTCAAGCACGGTAAGGATTATGTTGATTGGCCGGAAAGCCTTATCTGTAAAGGAATACGGTCGATTCGATTAAAACTTGACCAGAAATAATATGAGAATGTCCGATTTGAATAGGCGACGTTCAGTTTTGGCAATTAATATTGCCGTGCGTGCTGGAATTGTTCTGTTTCAAAACGGGACTGCTGCCGCAATATCCGTAGGCTGAAATATCCGTGTCAACTGTGTCGCGCCGGCGATGGCGACGGCACAGCCTCTCCATATGCTCTTATCGAGGAACCTCATCGTGAATCAAATCGACTTGTTGGAAGCGAAGATCAAGGAGCAGCACGCCAGGCTCGCACACCATCCGGTATTCAGCTCGATTCGCACCATCGAGGAATTGCGGACCTTCATGGAGTGGCACGTGTTCGCTGTGTGGGACTTCATGTCGCTCGTCAAGCGTCTGCAGCTCGACTTCACCACCGTTGCCGTGCCGTGGATCGCACCGCGCAATATCAACGCCGCGCGCCTGATCAACGAAATCGTGCTGGGCGAAGAGACGGACGAAACGCCGCGCGGATACATGAGCCACTTCGATCTGTATCTGCACGCAATGCGCGACGTCGGTGCGTCGACCGGCAGCATCGAACACCTGATCTCGCTGCTGCGCTCGGGTTTCACCGTGTCGGCTGCGCTGTCGACGGTCGCCCCGCCGGCTCCCGTTCGGCAGTTCGTCACGGCAACGATGGCAACGTGTTTCGACGGCAAGACGCATCAGGTTCTCGGCAACTTTTTCTATGGCCGCGAGAACGTCATTCCTGACATGTTCCGCACGCTGCTCGACGAATGGAAGATCGACCGCACCTCGACGCCGCTGCTGACCTATTACCTCGACCGGCATATCGAAGTCGATTCGGGTGAACACGGTCCTGCGGCGCAGGCCATGATCCGCGAAGCTGCGGGCGACGATCCGGGCAAACTGCAGCAGGCGCTCGAGGCGGGCATTGCCGCAATCGACGAGCGCCTGCAGCTCTGGGACGGTCTGCTTGCCCATCTCAACCAGACACGCAAGACGGTGGCCGCATGAACGTCAAGCTCGCAGAACGCATTCTGGATGTGGCGGACATCCACTGGGAGCATCCGCGCCATTTCGATCATGGGATCGATCAGCTGGTGGTCGTCGATACGCTGGACGAACGCGCGAAGCGTGGCATGCGTACCCGGCTCGTGCGCTTCGCGCCGGGCGCCGCGACACGCGTGCCGTTCCTGCACGACTATCACGAGGAGGTCTACCTTGTGAGCGGCGATCAGAGCCGCCTCGACGTGGCAACGTTTGAGCGTCGCGACACGCACCTGACGGGCACTTACTTTGTCCGGCCGGCCGGCACCGAACACGGACCGTTCAGCAGCGAAGCAGGTTGCGTGCTGCTCGAGATCCATTACTACGACGCGTAGGAACGATTGCGATGATGACATTGCAGAGTTACAAGAGTCACGCCGAGTCGTGGGAGCAGCGTGCAACGATCCGCTCGCGCCCCCGGCGTATCGTCGAGGACAACGGTTTGCACTACTACCCGCTCGAGCGTCAACCGCTATGCGCGCATCCGGCGATCGTCGATGCAGGCGACGCCGTGCGGGACTTCATCCTGTTGCAGAGCTTCTACAAGTACATCAACGACGTCATCATCTTCGAAACGGAGATCGTCAACGCGACCGCGCTTAAGATCGCCCGCGGCCGCTTCGCCCACGATTTCCCGTTTGCCTGCAGGCATGATGCGATGTCCGTGGTCATCGACGAGGATTATCACGCGTACGTTGCGATGGACTATCTGCGCCAGGTCGAAGTGCACACCGGTGTCGCCGCGCTTGCGGCGAACCACGAGATCGAGCTGTCGCGCGCCATCCCGAGCGCGTTGGAACGCGTCGCGCCGCCGTACCGCGACGGCATGGAACTGCTCGCCGTCGCGATCTCGGAGAACACGGTGACCGCCGAAGTCGCGGCGTTTTCGCGCGACACGACGTTGAAGCGCTCGGTCAAGGGCGTCATGTCCGATCACCTCGCGGACGAGGGGCGCCACTCGGTGTTCTGGATCAACCTCGTGAAGCTTTACTGGCGCGAGATCGACGAAGCGGCGCGCAGCGCGCTCGGCGAAACACTGCCTGTCTTCCTGAAGGAGTACCTGAGCGCCGAACTGCAGCTCGCATTTGACCGCCGTCTGATCGACGCACTGGATCTGCCCGCGGCCACGCGACGCGAGATCGCGGGCGACATGGTCGGCGCCTATCCGATCACGAGCCAGCATCCGATGATCGTCAATATCCGCAATTTCTTCAAACTGAGCGGGCTGCTCGATCATGCGCCGACCCGTGCGGCGCTGGCGAGCGTTCTATGACGGTGAAGCCATGAAAGCGATAACGATTGCGATCAGCGGCCAGACGCCGCTGGCGGCCAGTATCGCGGCCGAACTCCATGAGATCGGGCATACGGTTTGCGTTGCCGATAACCAGACCGGTCCGCTGCGCGATGTGGCCGATGCACTAGGCCTTGTCGCGTCGCCGGACTGCGCCGCTTCGGCGCCGGTCGCGTGGAGGATCGTCTGCGAGGCCCATGCTGCCGATGGATGCGATACCCGCGACGCAGCGGCACGCGTGCTCCGTTTTGCCGCGCTTGCGGAGCAGGTTCCCCCGCAGCGCGTGCGGCTCGAATGGCATCTGCTGCATGCGCCGGATGACTGGCGCGTCGCGGCCACGCAGACTGTCGAGTTCGATGCGCCGGTATGCGGCGCCGATCTGGTCGGCGAGATCGAGCATGGCGCGCTGCAGTTGCTCACCGATGTGGTCAACCGGATTGCGCGCGACCTGTTCGACGATACGCCGCATCCGCCCGTCGACAACGGCTATGCGCAGCCGCTCGATCTCATCGCGCTCGCGCGCTGGCATGCGTCGAATGAGACGCACCGTCACTACGCGTGCGAGCCGTCGTTGCCGGAGATGGTAGCGCGGGCCGCTCAGGCCACACCTGGCGCGACTGCCGTGATCGACGCGGACGATTCGCTCGACTACCAGGCTCTGCTGACCCGCGCGGCGCGCTTCGCCCATGCGCTGCACTCCGGCTCGTATGGCGTGCCGCCGAAGGTCGTGGCGGTGTGCCTGCCGAAGTCAGCGGCGCTCTATACGGCGATGCTCGGCATCCTCGGATCGGGCGCCGCCTGCGTGCCGCTCGATCCGGCGTTTCCGCCGGAACGCATCCGCCTGATCCTCCAGGAGTCGGGTGCACAAGGGCTGGTCAGCGACGCGTCGTTTGAGGCCGCGGCGCTCGAGGGCATGGGGATTCGCCTGATCGACGCGCCGCAGCCGAACACCGATGCCACGCTGCCGTCGCCTCTGTGGCCCATCGAGCTCGATGCGCAGCGGGCGGCGCGATGCGCGATTGCGATCTACACGTCCGGTTCAACCGGCGTGCCGAAGGGCGTGATGTTGTCGCATGGGAACCTGGTGCATTTTTGCCACTGGTACCGCGACCACTGCGCGCTGGATGCAAGCACACGCGCGCTGCAGTTTTCGACCATTGCGTTCGATGCCTCGTTGCTCGATATCTTTCCGACATGGCTCGCCGGCGGTACGCTCATTGTGCCGACGGAAACGCAGCGCCGCGAACTGGATGCGCTACAGGCGCTGGTCGACGCGCAGCGCGTGACGCATGCTTTCCTGCCGCCCGCGCTGCTCGCCGCACTGCCCGGCAGTGCATGGCCCAGCTTGCGGCATCTGGTGACGGGCGGCGACGTCTGCGATCCGGATACGATCGCCCGCTGGAGCGCAGGCCGGCAGTTCCACAATATCTACGGCCCAACTGAGTGCACGGTGCTGGCGACCACGTCGCGTCTGGAGGCCGGCAGCAATAACCGGCGAATCGGCCGGCCCATTGCGAACGTTCGCTGCTATGTGCTCGACGACAACGGCCGGCCTGTGTGCACCGGCCAGGCCGGCGAACTCCATATTGCGGGGGCGGGTGTCGGCATGGGCTACCTCGGGCAACCGGTACTCAGCGCCGAACGCTTTGTGGCCGAACCGGGGGGCGACGCGACGATGTACTGCACGGGCGACATCGTGCAATGGGACGTCGACGGTAGCCTCCTGTATATCGGCAGGCGCGACAAGCAGATCAAGATTCGCGGTTTTCGTGTCGAACTGGGGGAAGTCGAAAACGCGGTGCTGGACACGCAGTTGTATCGGCAGTGCGCGGCCATCGCCGACGAACGCAAGCGCATTCGCGTGTTCGTCGCGAAGCCTGCCCACGCAAGCGGGAATGCCGAAACGCTGCGTACCGCGCTCGCCGCGTCATTGCCGGACTACATGATGCCGTTCGACATCGCCGAGCTGGAGATCTTGCCCGCCACGCCCAACGGCAAGATCGACCGTGCCGCGCTTGCCTGCCTGCCGTTAAGCCGCGCGTGCGCGACGGGCGGCGATGCCTGTGAGCCGCGCACGGCGACAGAACGTCATCTGCGCAACCTGTGGGCGCAATTGCTCGATCTCGATGCAGCCGAGATCGGCCGGCAGGATTCGTTCTTCGAACTGGGCGGCCACTCGCTGCTGGTCTCACGGTTGATGCTGGCGGTCAAGCGCGAACTCGCCGGCAACGCGCCGCTGGGGCGTTTCATGGAGCAGCCCACTATCGAGGCGCTCGCATCGCTGCTGACCGACGACGACCTGCAGCGGGGCGATCGCATCCCGGCGCGGGTGCACGAAGACCGGCACCTGCCGCGCGATATCCAGCCGCAATCCACGCGCGATGAGGAAACGGGGCGTGGCGCCGTGCTGTTGACAGGTGCGAACGGCTTTCTCGGTACCTTCATCCTGCATGAACTGATCGCGAAAACGGACGGCCCGATCTATTGCGTCGTGCGGGCGCATAGCGTGGCCGAAGCGCATCACCGGCTCGACGATGCGGTGATCGTCAATGGCATGGAGCACCTGTGCGGCCATCCGCGCATCCGTATTCTGCTCGGCGACCTGGCGAAGCCTCGCCTCGGTCTCGCCGAAGATGTCTGGCAACGACTGGCCGGCGAGATTGGCACGATCTATCACAACGGCGCGCACGTCAATCACGTCTACGACTACCCGTTCCTCTACGACGAGAATGTCGGCTCGACGCTCGCGTTGCTGCGTCTCGCCTGCGAAGGACGCCGCAAGGCGTTGCATTACATATCGACGCTCTCGGCAGCCAGCACAATCGATGCGCGTGGCAACGTGCTCGAAGCGCCGCCGGGGACGAATGCACCCGTGTTCGTCAATAACGGGTACAACCTGACCAAGTGGGTTTCGGAGCACCTCGTCTGGGAGGCGGTGCAACGCGGCATCGATGCGACGATCCTGCGGCCCGGCAATATCACCGGACATGCACAGACCGGCCTGTGCCAGCCGGGACGCAACCGCATCCTGCTGCTCGTCAAAGGCTCTGTGCAACTGGGTTTTGCGCCGGGTGGCGAGGCGCAGTTCGATTTGAGTCCGGTGGACTTTCTTGCCCGCGCGATTGTCGGCTGTACGCTCGACCCACGCCGCAGCGAGCGCGTGTTCCATCTGCACAATCCCCGGCCCCTGACATGGAACGGCTATCTGCAGGCACTCGCACGCCTTGGCTATCCGCTCGTGCTGGAGGACGCCGCGACATGGCGTAACCGTCTACTGTCGATCGACGAAGCGAACGCGCTGTTCGACGTCGTAGCGTTCTACCTCGACGACCGTCAGGACGACATCGGCGATATGTCCGTCATCGATCATGCGCGGAGTGCGGCGACGCTCGCGCGTCTCGGCATCGCCTATCCGGAGAAGGACGAACGCCTGCTCGGCCAGCACTTCCGCTATCTGATCGATTGCGGCTTCCTGCCGCCGCCTGACCCGCACACGCCCATGGTGGACCGCGCCCCGCGCGCGGCCGACCCGCACGACGCCGAACCCGCGTGGTAACACCGGCGTTCGTCGCCGCGCGAAGCTGGGCGCGATGTTTTTCCCTTGCTACCGATGTCCATTACTTACCGAGGAGATACCATGCTGCAAAAAGCCAATCCCGCGCTGCATCCCGCCACTCTGATTTACGCACCGGCTACACCGATCCTGACGGGCCGTGCCGAACTCGACGTCTCCGCACGTGCCGCATGGCGGGTGGTCGGCGATTTTGCCGGCTTTGCCCAATTCATCACGGGGCTCGAACGCACCGAGATGACGGGTAGCGGCGTGCGCTCGCTGCGCAAGAAGCTGTTTGCCGACGGCAGCATCGTTGTCGAGCAATTGAACACGCACGACGACGACGCCATGGTGATGACGTGGAGCCTGATTTACACGACATTCGATATCGGCAACCTGTGGGCCTCGATGCGTGCCGAGCCGCGCGGCGAAAACGCGTGCACGGTGACGTGGGACATCGCGGGCGAGCCGTGGGCGGGCGGTACCGGCAGCCAGCCCGAATTCGAAGCGTTCGTGACGGGCTTCCTCGACATGGCCATGACGAATCTGCGCAACCTGTTCAACACCAGGTAAGCGTTGCGATCCGTGACGGCGAGTGCTTTGCGCGCGCCGTCACGACGTTTCCGTCAGATCGCGCGCGCTGTGGCGCAGACGAGGGGACGCGGTCTCACGGGGCGAGCTCGCTGACAGCGCAAGGCGCAACTGCGTCTTCATGAAATCGATCCACGCGCGAATCTTCGCATCGAGATACCGGCGCGAGGCATAGACCAGAAAAACCTCGATGCTGTTGAGGCGATATCTGGGAAGCACACGCACCAGCGCGCCCGACTGCAGATCGTCGGCCACCACGAAGTGCGGCAGCAGGCCGATTCCCATTCCTGCCTTGACCGCGATTGCGAGCGATGCGCCGACGTCGACCGTGAACGCGGGATCGAGCGTCACGATCTCGCAACCCGTTTCGCTTTCGAACTTCCAGATCCTGTCCTCATAGGCCGGCGCCACCAGTTGCAGGCAGCGGTGCTGTTCGAGCGCGGCGGGCACTTGCGGCAAGCCGTGTTCGGCAATGTACGCCGGCGCTGCGCACAGTATGCTATCCATGCGCCCTACGCTGATCGCGATCAGATCGGACGAACGCAGGCTGTCCATCGCGACCAGCGCAACGTCGTAGCCGTCGCGAATCAGGTCGGGCATCTTCGGCGCCAGCGTGAGATCGACGCTGACGTTGTTGTAGCGTGCCTGAAATTGCGCGGCGAGCGGAATCACGAAGTGGTTCGCGAGACTCGCGCTGCAGTGCACGCGCAAGCGGCCGCGCGGATGCAGAACCGAACCCTTCGCTTCGCGTTCCGACGCATCCAGCGCATGCAAAATTTCGCGCGTGCGGATGCGGTACTGCTCGCCGGCCTCGGTCAGAGCCATTGAACGCGTGGTGCGATTCAGCAGACGTGTACCGAGATGGTTTTCCAGCCATGTGACCGCCCGGCTGACCTGCGGCGCCGAGAGTCTAAGCTGCTCCGCGGTAGTGGTGAAACTGCCGGCGTCGGTCAAGGCGACGAAGACCCGCATGCATTGAATCAGATCCATGATGGTGCGATCGCACGGGCGTCGTGCACGGCGCGTCGCTCAGTGTGTTGGTTGCCCCACTGTAGCGTTGATCGGCGCGACATCGCGCGCGCAAATGGTCCAGTGGTCGTCGCGAAACGGACAGCGTGCGAGGGGGCGTGGTGTCTCGTCAGGACTTGCGGAAATATTCGCTCGGCGGCACGCCGAGCGCCTTGCGAAACATGGCGGCAAACGCGCTCGGGCTCTCGTAGCCATGCTCGAGTGCGAGCTCGAGAATCGACGCGCCCGCCGCGAGGCGCGGCAGGCTCAGCAGCAATCGCGCATGCCGGCACCATGCGCCCTGGGTCATGCCGGTCTCGCGCCTGAAGGTGCGCGCCAGCGTGCGCTCGTTCATATGCGCCTCGTCCGCCCAATGTGCGAGCGTCACCTGCAGCGAAGGTTGATTGATCAACTGCGTGCACAACTCGACCAGCGCGGGATGCCGCGGCATGGGCACGTGCAGCGATAAGGCCGGTGCGATCTCAATCTCGTCGAGGATCAGCCCCATGATGCGGTGCGCGCGCGGGCTATTGGCCGCGTACTCGTCTATTTTGGCCGCCGTCACGATCAATTCGCGCAGCAGCGTACTCACGCCGATGACGCGGCATGCATCCGGCAAGCCGGCGCGCACGCCCGGCTCCACGAAGACGGTGCGCATCTGCACTTCGCCGGCGGTTTGAATTTCGTGCCGCGTGCCTCCCGGCACCCACACCGCGCGCCCGGTCGGCACGACCCAACTGCCGCCTTCCGAGCACACGATCATCACACCGGAGATGGCGTGAATCAGTTGCCCCTGCCGGTGCGAGTGCAGGGGGAATGCGGTGCGCGCCGGAGGATCGGTGGCGATGACCGCGACGAGGGAGGCTTGCTCCATCAGATCGATGTCCGTCGAAGGGAAGTCCATTTTGCGACGATGAATGATGATTCTGCGCGAGATTAACCGGAGACGTCACATTAACATTGCCGCCATCTCCTGTCCGAACCGCATGGCAATCGATGGCACATTTCCGCTCATGGCGTTCCTTCAAACCGGCTGTACGACACCTTGGCGATGCGCTGCGCATGACGTGCCTCGGCGTGCTCGCGAGCGTGGCGACAGGCTGCACAGTCGGCGCGCCATACCGCGAACCGGCCGTACCGGATGCAGCGAGCCGACCGTTCGTGTCTACCACGGCAGCGCGGGTCTCGACCGACCCCGCCGCGGACCGGTGGTGGCAGCTCTATCGCGATCCGGTGCTGAACGGCCTCGTTGAGGAGGCGCTCTCGCAGAACCGGGATCTGGCCGTCGCGGCAGCGCATCTGGAACGTGCACAAGCGGTATTGAATGAAGCGGGCGCGGCTCGCTTGCCCGATACGGCGGTCGCGTTAGGCGGCAACTACGGCAAGCAGAGTTCCGACCAGATCGTCGCCGCGGCGGATCACCGAAGCGCGCCAACACGTTGGGCCTATGCGCCATCGCTGGCGATCTCCTGGGAAGTCGACTTGTGGGGTCGAGTGCGCCAGCTGGTTGCCTCCGCGCAGGCCGACGCCGACGCCACGCAGGCCGCCCGCGACGCGCTGCGGGTCGCCGTCGCCGCCGGGACGACGGATGCCTACGCGCATGCCTGCAGCTATGGCGAGCAGATCGAGGTTGCGCAACGCTCGCTTGCGATCGCTGACCGCGTGGCTCAACTGACACAGCTTCAGCGTGCGCAAGGGCTCGTCTCGGAACTCGAGGTGGTGCGTGCGCAGGCGTTTGTCGACGACACGCGCGCCACGCTGCCTACCCTGCAGGGCAAGCGGCGGGCAGCCCTGTACGAGCTCGCCGTGCTGACCGGTCGCGCGCCGGCGGATTTTCCCGAGCAAGCCGCGCAGTGTGTCGCCGCACCGGTGATCGCCACGCCGTTCCCGGTTGGCGACGGAGCTGCGCTTCTCAAGCGCCGCCCCGACTTACGTGAGGCCGAACGGCATCTTGCCGCGGCCAGCGCGCGGGTTGGGGTTGCGACCGCGGAGTTGTATCCGTCGGTGGTGCTCGGCGGTTCGGTGAACTGGCTGTCGACGAGCGGCAGTCTTGCCTCGCTCGGTAACGAATATGCCGTCGCGTGGGGTATCGGCCCGCTGATTAGTTGGCATTTCCCGAACATGGCGGTAAGCCGCGCGAAGCTCGCACAGGCGCAAGCCGACAGCGCCGCGGCGCTCGCGTCGTTCGACGCGAGCGTCTTGAACGCGCTGAAGGAAACCGAACAGGCGCTCACGTTGTACGGCGCGGAGTGGGACCGGCATCGCGCGCTGCAGCAGGCACGCGAGCAACATGCCCGCGCGTTCGATCTGGCCGAGCTGAACTACAAAGCCGGTGCGCTTGATTTCCTCGATGTGCTCGATGCCGAGCGCGAACTAGTCACGACCGACGCTGCGCTTGCTGCGTCGACGGAGCAGATTTCGTCCGACCAGATCGCCGTATTCAAGGCGTTGGGCGGTGGCTGGCAGCGTTGAAGCGGCCCGCAACACAGGTCGGGTTATCCGTCATCTTCATTCAGGGTTCCTTTTATGAGCACCACTGTCGTTCCGGGAAAGCGCGCGATACCCGGCAGAAAACACTGGCTCGCGGCCGGCGCCGCGATCGTCGCCGTGGTGGCGGTCGTAGCGGGCGTCCGCTGGTGGACCGTCGGGCGTTTTATCGAAAGCACCGATGACGCGTATGTGCGCGCCGACGTTGTGACGCTGAGCTCGCACGTGCCGGGCTATGTCAGCACGGTGGCGGTCGAAGACAACCAGAAAGTGCAGGCCGGCGACGTGCTGGTGCGCATCGACGACCGCGACTACCAGGCGAAAGTGACGCGTGCAGAAGCGGCGGTCGATGCCGCGTTAGCGACGATTCGCGCCGAGGAAGCGGGTGTCGCGAGTCTCGATGCGCAGACCACCCAGCAAGGCAGCCTGATTGCGCAGGCGCAGGCCGACGCAAGCGGCGCCAAGGCGGACGCGGTGCGCCGCGACGCCGATGCGGCTCGCTACCGCGAGTTGTATGCGCAACAGGCATCGAGCGGACAACGCTGGGAGCAGGCGCAGGCCGATGCGCTGAAAGCGGATGCGGCGTTGGCGAAGGCGAGCGCCGCTGTAGAGACGCAGCGCGACCAACAGGACGTATTGCGCAAGCGCCGCGGGCAGAGCCTCGCTGCGATCGAGCAGGCGAAGGCGCAGTTGAGCGAGGCGCGCGCCGCCCTCGCCCTTGCGCAGATCGATCTGCAAAACACGGTGATCCGCGCGCCGCGCGCCGGCGAGGTCGGCCAACGCACCGTGCGGGCAGGACAGTATGTCGAGACCGGCATGCCGCTGCTGGCCGTGGTGCCGCTCGACGACGTGTACGTCGTGGCCAATTTCAAGGAAACCCAGCTCGGCGACATGCAGCCGGGCCAGCCCGTCGAAATCGATGTCGACGCGTATTCGGGCCGTACGCTGCACGGCAAGGTGACCAGCATTGCGCCGGGTTCAGGCGCCGAGTTTGCGCTGCTGCCGCCGGACAACGCGACCGGTAACTTCACGAAAGTCGTGCAACGCGTGCCCGTCAAGATTCACGTGGACGCGTCACATGCGGATGCTGTTAGGCTGCGCGCAGGCTTGTCCGTCGTCGTCAAGGTCGATACGCGCGGCGCGAACGGCGCGCTGCCATCATGACGCCTGGCAAGATGGCAGTCACACCTTCTGAAAGCGTCTCGCTTCGCACATGGATCGTCGTGCTTGGCGGCGTATTCGGCTGCTTCATGGCCGGCATGAATGTCCACGTGACCAACGCATCGCTGCCCGACATTCGCGGCTCGCTCGGCGCCAGCTTCGAAGAAGGCTCATGGATCACAACCGCCTATCTGGTGGCGGAAATCATCGTTATTCCGCTGACCGGCTGGCTGGTGCAGGTGTTTACGATACGCCGCGTGCTTCTGGTGGGCGCAAGCGGCTTCCTCGTGTTTTCGCTTGCGTGCTCGCTCGCCCCCAGCATCGACGCCATGATCGTGGCGCGCGCCCTCCAGGGCGCGTTTGGTGGCGTGCTGATTCCCCTCTCGTTCCAGCTTATCGTCACCGAATTGCCAAGCTCGAGGCATCCGCTCGGCATGGCGCTCTTCGCGATCGCCAACAACGTCGCGCAGGCCGCCGGCCCCTCCATGGGCGGCTACCTGACCGATATGTATTCGTGGCGCTGGATTTTCTATTTGCAGATTCCGCCGACGCTTGTGCTGCTCGCTGCAATCGGCTGGTCGATCAAGCCGCTGCCGATGAATCTCGCGAAGTTGCGTAACGCGGACTGGTTGGGTATCGGGACGATGGCGGTCGGCCTGAGCGCGCTGCAGATCGCGCTCGAAGAAGGCGGGCGCAAGGACTGGTTCTCCTCGACGTTTATCGTCGACACGATGATCGTCGCGGTAGCGGGGCTCGCCGCGTTCGCGATCATCCAGTTACGCCGGGCGGATCCCTTCATCAATCTGCGGCTGCTGGGACGCTACAACTTCGGCATCGCGAGCCTGATGCAGTTTCTGTTCGGCGCCGTCGTGTTCGGTGTGGTGTTCCTCGTGCCTAACTATTTCGCACAACTGCAGGGTTATAGCGCGCGTGATATCGGCCTTGCGATGATTCCCTACGGGCTTGTGCAGTTCGTGATGTCGTTCCTGACGCCGCCGCTGATGCGCCGCACCAGCGCGCGTACGACGATCATTCTCGGCTTCGCGCTGGTCGCGGCGGGTTGCCTGATGAACATCCATCTCGATGCGGACGCTGCCGGGAATGTCGTCATACCGTCGTTGATCGTGCGTGGCGTCGGCCAGTCGCTGGTGGTGATCGCGCTGTCCGTGATGGCCGTCGACGGCCTGGAACGAAGCCAGCTCGGCTCTGCTTCCGGGCTGTTCACCATGGTGCGCAACGTAGGCGGCGCGATTGGCATTGCGGTGGCGAGCCAGATCGTGGTGGAGCGTGAGAAATTACACGCGATGCGGATCGGCGAATCGGTCACACCGTTCTCGCCGGCGTTTCAGGAGCGCGTCGCCGATCTCGTGCGGCTGCTGACACGCAGTCACCTGGCGAGAGCCGACGCGCTGCCGAAGAGCGATTTGAGTGGCGTACGCGAACTGGCGCTCGGCATCATCAATCAGACCGTCGGACGCGAGGCGCTATTGATGGCCTATAGCGACACGTTCCTGATTGCGGGCGTCGCGATGCTCGGATGCACACTTGCAGCGTTCGTGCTGCGTACGACCCGGCAGACCGGCTGAGCACCGCTCGACGCTTCTGACCCCCTCACACGATCAATGCTCGGCGCCGGCCTGGCGGATCGTGTCCAGTTCAGCGAGGACGGCTTCCGACAAGCTCAACTGCGCCGCCTGCATGTTTTCACGCAGATGCCCGAGCGACGACGTGCCCGGAATCAGCAGAATGTTAGGCGAGCGATGCAGCAGCCATGCGAGCGCCACCTGCATGGGCGTCGCGCCGACCGTTTGCGCGACCGTCGACAATACCGAGGACTGGATCGGCGAGAACCCGCCGAGCGGGAAGAAGGGCACGTAGGCGATGCCCTTGGCCGCCAGTTCGTCGACCAGCGCTTCGTCCTCGCGCTGGACCAGGTTGTACTGGTTCTGCACGCACACGATCTCCGCGATGCCCTGCGCCTCGGCGACCTGGGTCGAGGTCACGTTGCTCAGGCCGATATGGCGCACCAGCCCCTGACGCTGGAGTTCGGCCAGTGCCTCCACCTGTTTGGCAATTGATCCTTCAGAGGGTGCGTGGATCGAGCCCATGATCCGCATGTTGACGACGTCGATCACATCGAGGCCCAGGTTGCGGAGATTGTCGTGCACGCCGCGCTCGATATCCTTGGGCTCGGCAGCGGGGAGCCACGAACCGTCGTTGCCCCGCACCGCACCCACCTTGGTGACGATCATCAGATCGTCCGGGTACGGGTGAAGCGCCTCGCGAATGATCTGATTGGTCACATGAGGACCGTAGAAGTCGCTGGTATCGATGTGATTGACACCGGTGGCCACTGCTTCGCGCAGCACCGCGAGGGCTGCGTCGCGATCCTTGGGCGGGCCGAAAACGCCGGGTCCGGCTAGTTGCATGGCGCCATAGCCCATGCGGCGGACCCGACGGCCGGCGAGCCTGAAGGTGTCCACGGGGGTGAAGTTTGACATTGCGCTCTCCTTGACGAGTGATGGCTGCAGTATGGTCGCGATTGCGTTGTTAGATAATCCGATCTAAATTGCACAGGTTGTTGAAAATTGTGAACAATGACCATGGAATTGAATGATCTTGCCGCCTTCGTATCCGTGGCGCGCGCCGGTGGCTTTCGCGACGCGGCCCGCGTCAGCGGGGTATCCGCCTCCAGTCTCAGCATTGCCGTGCGGCGTCTCGAGGCGAAGCTCGGCCTGCGTCTGCTGAACCGCACCACGCGTAGCGTGGCGCCGACCGAAGCGGGGCTGCGTCTCATCGAAAAGCTGGCGCCCTTGTTCAGCGAGATGGAGGCGGCGCTGGACGTCCTGAACGGATTCCGGGAGAAACCTACCGGCACGCTCAAACTCAATGTGCCGTCGAGCGCCGCGCGGATGGTTTTGCCAACGGTCATCGCGGCGTTTCTGAAGGCTTATCCCGACATCCGCGTGGAGGTGGTGGTCGAGGATGGCTTTGTCGACGTGCTGTCGATCGGCTGCGATGCCGGCATCCGCTACGACGAGCGACTCGAGCAGGACATGATCGCTGTCCCGATCGGCCCCCGTGTGCAGCGTTTCGCGACGGCTGCGGCGCCGAGCTACCTGGACGTCCATGGCAGACCCGAGCATCCGCGCGATCTGCTCGGGCATGCCTGCTTGCGCGGCCAGTTCGCCGGCGGCGCGAAGCCCACGTGGGATTTTGAGCGCGACGGCGAGGTGGTGCGGCTGGATCCTTCGGGACCGCTCCTCGTGCGACCGGGCGCCGCTATGGATCTCGCGATCAGCATGGCGCTAGCGGGTGTGGGCGTGATTCATCTGTTCGAGGGGATGCTGCGCCCGCACCTCGATAGCGGCGCGCTGGAGCCGATCCTGGAGCCTTGGTGGCCGCGTTTTTCAGGGCCGTTTCTGTACTATCCGGGGCGGCGCCACCTGCCGGCGCCGTTGCGAGCCTTTGTCGATTTCCTGAAGGCCGGGGAGGGGGCCGAGGTATCCGACACCAGCCTCGCCAGCCTGTAGCCGGATTGTCGACGCCCCCTGTCTGCCCTGTTCTTCGGCATGAATCCGGCTCTCAATACGCAGTTTGATACCATTCACGCTTTTCAAGATGGGCTGAAACCAGCGTGAGTCGCCAATTTGCATCGTCCGTACGTGAGTCCTGCCGCAAGTGGATGGGCCGGCTGGCGCGTGTATTGGGGGCTGGGTTTCGTCTCGTGATCGGGCTGATCCGCTGCGCCGCGCGTCTGCTTCAGCCGCTGCTGGCCACGGCGCTGTTTCATCTGCGCCATCCGACGCGGCGCGGCGTGCTGCTCACGCTCGCTACGCCGCCTGCGCTGGTGCTGCTGTATGTGATTGTGCTGATCCCTTTCACGCCGAGCATCAGCGATATCCGTAAGGCACGGGTCGATCAACCGGCGCAGATCCTGTCGGCAGACGGCAAGCTGCTGGCCGAATTCAAGCCCTCGAACCGCGAATGGGTCGCGCTGTCCGATATCTCGCCGCACATGGTCGATGCGCTGATCTCGACCGAGGACCACCGTTTCTATCAGCATCACGGCATCGACTGGCGGCGGACCGGGTCGGCGGCGCTGCATACCTTCGGTGGCGACCGTCAGGGCGGCTCGACGATCACGCAGCAGCTCGCGCGCAACCTCTATCCCGACGAGATCGGCCGTGCGCCGACCTTGACGCGCAAGGTGAAGGAAGCGATCACCGCGCTGAAGATCGAAGCGGCCTACAGCAAGGACCAGATTCTCGAAACGTACCTGAATACGGTGCCGTTTCTCTACAACGCGTACGGCATCGAAATGGCCGCGCGCACCTACTTCGGTAAATCGGCCGACCAACTGGACATTCTGGAAAGCGCCACGCTGACCGGCATGCTCAAGGGCAATAGCTACTACAACCCGGTGTTGAACCCGGATCGCGCGCTGGAGCGCCGTAACACGGTGCTCGCGCAGATGGTCAAATATGGCCGGCTGACGCCCGCGGCTTACGACACGCTCAGGCGCAAGCCCTTGCGCGTCGACTTCGAACGGCAGATCGAGCCACCTGGGCCCGCGCCGCACTTCGCGCAGCAGTTGCGTAAATGGCTGATCTCGTGGGCTGACCGCAACGACTACAACATTTACTCAGATGGACTAATCGTTCATACGACGATCGATTCGCGCCTGCAGTCGATGGCGACCGCGGCCGTCGCGTTGCAGGGCAATGCGTTGCAGTCGATCGCGAATAACGCGTGGAGCGGACGATCGGGCTGCGCGCCGGGCAACGATCTCTTCAAGACCTTCATCCGCGAGACGCAGGACTATCGGGCCTTGCGCACGGCAGGCCAGAGCGACGACGATGCGCTCCAGCATCTCAGCGCGGACCGGACGTTCGTGCGCAACCTGTGCCATGACAAGACCGAAGTGCAAGCGGGCTTTCTCGCCATCGATCCGCGCAACGGACAAATCAAGGCGTGGGTCGGCAGCCGCGATTTTGCCGATGAACCGTTCGATCACGTTCAGCAGTCGCGCCGTCAGCCCGGCTCGACTTTCAAGCCGTTTGTGTATGGCGCCGCTTTCGCAGACGGCGCGAAGCCGACGGATACCTTCATCGATCAGCCCGTCGAAATCGCGCTGAAGGGTGGCGAGATCTGGCGTCCGAACGACGACGTTGCGCCGAGCGGCAAGCCGATGACGCTGCGCGATGCGCTGGCGTATTCGCGCAACCGTATCACCGCACAATTGATGGAGCAGGTTGGACCCGACAAGGTGGTGCACCTCGCCCGCGCGATGGGCGTGCGCGACAGCACGCTCGAGGCGGTGCCGTCGCTCGCCTTGGGCACGAGTCCGGTGACGATCAAGGAGATGGTGTCGGCTTACAGCACGATCGCGAACGACGGCATGTATCTCGAACCGCGCATGGTGACGAGCATCGAGGACCGCAATGGCAACGTGCTCGCGCAGTTTGAGCCCGCGTCGCCGGAGCGGGCCTTGCCGGCCGCGGCGGACCGGACGCTGATCGATGTCATGCGTGATGTCGTGAATCGCGGCACGGGCGCGGCCATCCGCTCGCGTTTCGGCATCCGCGCGGATGTGGCGGGCAAGACCGGCACCACGCAGGACAATGCGGACGGCTGGTTCATTCTGATGCAGCCGCAACTGGTGGCGGGCGCGTGGGTCGGTTTCGACGACGGACGTGTCACGCTCGGCAGTACTTATTGGGGCGAAGGGGCGCACACCGCGCTGCCGATCGTCGGTGACTTCTATCAGCGCGCGCTGCGTGCGCGGCTGATCGATTCGCGGGTTCGTTTCGACACCGAGGTGCAGCCAGGTGTGTTCGACCAGTTCCGCGACAAACTGCATGCGTGGATCACTTATCTGTTCGGATCGAAACCGCAGACGCCGGCGCCTGCCGCGCCGGTTCGTCGCGTAGTGCCGAAGCCTGCGCCGGGTGCGCAGAGTGCGCCGGTTGCGCCCGCGGCGTCGCAGGCATCGGGTGTCCCCGCTGCATCCGGAGCCTCAGTGCCGCGCGAGTTGCCGCCTTTGCTCGGTGCGCCTCATGAGGCCGCATCGGGGCCTGTGGCTGCGTCGAGTGCGAGTATGGGCGGATTGCCCGCCTCGGCGGCTGCGGTGCCGCCGGCGGCGCCGACCTCGGCCGGCGAGCGGCCGGCTGCCACGCAAGGCAACGGTGGATTCCCGTCCGAAGAACCGGGTTCGACACCCACGCCGACGCCTGACGTGCCGGAAGCAGCACCCGATACAGGCGCGGAAAGACCGTGAGCTCAGGCGCCCGAACTTACGCGACGTGAACAGCGAAGCCGACCTGATCCGTTGCAACGTCAGGCCGTAGCGTGAGTGCCGGGATCTCGTATGCGCCGGCGTTCTGCGGGCGAAACGCGATCGGCTCGGTCTTCCCGAGATCGTCGAGACGTTTTCCGAGTTCGGCGCACGTCCTTGCGAACCGTTCGGAGTCCATGCGACCGGTCCGATAGAGCACGAACGGCGGCAGGACATCGAAACCGGGGTAGTACAGCACGCCGTGGTGGATGGGGAACAACAGATCGTCGATCGGCCCATTGATTCCGCGTGGACCGTAGTGCGACTCCCATCCGCCCGCGGTGACGACCAGCATCGCACGCTTGCCTGCCAGCGTGCCTTCACCATAGCGGTCGCCCCAGCGCACGTCGGAGTGTTCGCCGACGCCGTAGCCAAAACCATACGCGTAGACGCGTTCTACCCAGCCTTTCAGAATCGCGGGCATCGAGAACCACCACAGCGGAAACTGCAGGATCACCGTATCCGCCCATCGCAGCTTGTCCTGTTCGCGTTCGATGTCTGCGCTCTGCAGCCCATGTTCGAACGCATGCTTCGAGTCGGCTGCGGGATCGAAGCGCGCGCCGGCCTCGTGGACCGTGCTGTCGTTCGCATCGAGCACCGCTTTCCAGTTCATGGCGTACAGATCCGATATCTGCACGACGTGGCCCGCCTCCTCAAGGCGGTTGATCGAGAAATCCCTGAGCGAGCCATTCAATGACCTGGGCTCAGGATGGGCATAGACGAGAAGAACATTCATGGCAGGACCTCTGTGGATAGATGAGGGCAGGATAGGTCCGGCTCAGGTATATTGGAAATGAATATCCAATATTGCAGGTATTGCCATGAATAATCTAAGACGGCTAGACCTCAACCTGCTGGTCACGCTCGATGTTTTGCTTTCCGAGCACAATGTGACGCGTGCAGCAGAACGCCTGAACTTCTCTCAACCTTCGGTGAGCGTTCATCTCGCCAAACTGAGAGATATCTTTAACGACCCGCTGTTGTTACCGGGGCCACGCGGTATGCGACCCACGGCGCGAGCCGAAGCGTTGCGCGAACCCTTGCGGCAAGCATTGGAAGCGCTCGAACGCACGGTAGCACCAGCGAGTCCGTTCGATCCCGCCACGGCAAGCAACACGTGGCGTGTCGCCGCCGCCGACTACGGCGAATCGACCATCCTGCTGCCGGCCATCTCCGGCTTGCGTTCGGTGGCGCCGGGCACGCGGCTGGGCGTCGTAGAAGCGTTTCCGTCGCGAATCGCGAAGCAGGCCGAGCAGGGGGAAATCGATCTCGCCTTTCATACCAGTGAGGACGCGCCTGCCGGACTGCATCGGCGGGTACTCTTTGCGGAGCGCTATGTGCTGGTGGGCCGGGCCGGTCATCCGGGCCTGAAGCGCCGACCGACGCTCGCGCAATTCTGCAAACTCGAGCATGTGATTGTGTCGCTGGACGGCCCCGGGTTTCGGGCCGTGACCGACGACGCGCTCGCAGAGGCCGGTCTTACGCGCCGGGTCGTGCTCTCCGTTCCGCACTTCCTGTTCATGATGAAGGTTTTGGCGAGCACCGACCTCGTAGCAATGCTGCCTTCGCGCCTCGTCGACACCCCTGCGTTACGCGCGGTCGAACCGCCTATCGAGGTGCCGGGCTACGAGATGGCCATGCTCTGGCATGAGCGCTCGCATCGCGATCCGGCGCATCGGTGGTTGCGGGAGTACATTGCAGATTCGCTGTGACACGCGCTGCTATCATTGATTGAACCGCAAACGAATCGCCTCGATTGAGTAGACACGCTGATGAACGCCCCGATTCCCGATGACGCCAAAGGCCACGGTGATGTGCCGCGCGACAGCCAACCTGCCGCCCACCCTCAGCCGACTCGGGCGGCAGTATCACGGTGCGGCGGGCGCGTTGATGGGTGTGTGCGGTGTTGACGAGGACGGGGCCGGGCGCCGGAACCTGTCCCGGGGAATTTCCGCGATCGCGGCGATCTCGATCATCAACTCAGGACGGTACAGGCGCTCGACCTGCACCGTGGTGGTCACCGGATACGGTTCGGCGAAGAACGTCTTTCGAATATCCGCCGCGTGCATGAAGGCGTCGATATTTGTCGCGTAGTGAACGAGCGAGAGGATGTCGGCCATCTCCCCGCCCATGGCTGCGAGAACATCGCGAATGTTGTGCAGAACCTGGCGTGTCTGCGCGCGCATATCGTTGGCGCCGACAACCTGTCCGTGCCGATCGAGCGATACCTGGCCCTTCAGATGGACGATCTGGCCGTCGCCCTGAATGACGGCCATCGAAAACGCGCCGAACGGCGACCACACTTCGGGTGGGTTCACTGCCTGGATCATTGTCGAACTCCGATGACGGAGGATTGTCTTGCCGATACCGTCGCCCACCACCTTTAGCGCTTATTGCCCGGGATGAACGACCTCTGGCAATGACGCTGCTTGGCCCTGGAGCCGGCGCGAAGGTTCGCTTCTATGCAGATGCACGGCGTAGGTGTCCCATGGCAATTGAATGCTTTGCTCGGATGCGCTGGACACCTGCTTCAGGATTCGCCCGACCTCGCCGCGGTGATAGCCGCCATGGGTCACGACATGGGTCAGCATCTCGTCGCGCGTCATATACCCCTTGTCGCCGTCGGTGAAGACAAAGGGTACCGATTCGGACAGCATGGCCGGCGTCACCGTTCCTACGTAGTCGAGGTACCACTGATCGGTCGACGCGAGATCGGCGCGCAGTTCCGCCAGCTCCGGGGTGCCTGGCGTGTTGTCCGCCGGGAAGCGATGAGGTTCGCGCATGAGGTGAGCCGCGAAGATCTTGTTCACCACCAGACAATGATTCATCAGCCTGATGGTCTGGTGCAGTTCCGTCGCATGATGCTCCGCGCTCAATCCATTCATGGAATCCAGCAATTCGCCGTTCGCCCACGCCTGATAGCGGAACATCTTCAGCAGTAATTCACGTGCATCCATGATGGCAATCTCCTGATCTGAATAGTGTGTCAGCGAAACTTAGGCAGGCCTGCGCAGCAGATAGGTATCCATGATCCAGCCATGGGTGCGACGCGCCTCCGCCCGGACACGTTCTATGTCGTCCGCGACGTCCCGCAGCTTTCCGGAGATCAGGATCTCGTCGGGCGTTCCCACGTAGGCACCCCAGTAGATATCCAGATCCTCATCGACAAGCTTCCGGTAGGTATTCTGCGAGTCGAGCATCACGACGACGCTGTCCACGTTGTCCGGGAAACCGTTGGCGATTCCGCGGCCGTTGGTGATTTCTACCGAGCGCCCGATCAGATTCAGCGGCACTCTGTGGCGGGCGGCGAGCGCCTGGACACTGCTGATGCCTGGAATCACCTCATAGTCGAAGGCGTGCTGTTCACCATGGGCAATGGCCTCGATAATACGTATTGTGCTGTCGTACAACGACGGGTCGCCCCAGACGAGAAACGCACCACATTCGCCTTCGCGCATCTCGTCGGCGATCAGGTGTTCGAATATCCGTTGCTTGTCGCGATTCAGTTCGTCTACGGCCGAGGTGTAGTCGCCGTCGTCGCGTCTGCGCTCGGGGCTCGTTGCTTCGGCGATGCGATAGTGATCGTGCGTGACGAAGCGCTCGATGATCTGCTTGCGCAGGGCAACGAGTTTCTCTTTCACGGCGCCTTTGTCCATGACGAAGAACACGTCTGCCCGATTGAGCGCGTTGATCGCCTGCACGGTCATGTAGTCGGGGTCTCCCGCGCCAATCCCGATGATCAGAATTTTTTTCATCGCGCACACTCCTGTTCAGGCCTTGTGTCTGCTTTTAGCAGAAGCAATGCCTCGTGCCGCCGCAGGGCGGCACATGATCTGCAAAAGCCTAGACTTGAACCACATGAGGAATCTGTACGTCGGGATCGACCTCCGCGTCGTAGTCTACGCCGTCGATCTCGAAGCCGAACAGGCGTAGAAACTCCGTCTTGTAGCCGGCGAAGTCGGTGAGCGTGTAGAGGTTCTCGTTCGTCACCTGGTCCCAGAGTTGTTGGACCTCGGCTTGCACTTGCGGATCGAGCTCCTTGTAATCTGCGCGCAGACGCCCTTCGTCATCGAGGTGCGGCGCGTTTCCGTAGAGACTGTCCTTGTAGAGTCCGTAGACCTGCTCGATGCAGCCCTCGTGCGTGCCCTTTTCCTTCATCACCTTGAACAGCAGCGACAGGTACAGCGGCATCATGGGAATGGCCGAGCTCGCCTGGGTAACGACCGCTTTCAACACGGAGACGCGCGCATCGCCGCCCGTGCGCGCCAACTTCTTGCGAATGCCGACCACCTTCTGGTCCAGGTCCTTCTTCGCCGCGCCAATGGAGCCGTTCCAGTAGAGGTCGTGGGTGATCTTTTCGCCGACGTAGGTAAAGGCGGTGGTCTTTGCGCCGTCTGCGAGCACGTCGGCTTCAAGAAGCGCATCGATCCACATCTGCCAGTCTTCGCCGCCCATGACCGCGACGGTATTGTCTATTTCGGTTTGCGTTGCCGCTTTGAGAGCGGTCTCCCGGACGACTTCCTTGTCGGTATCGATGCCGCGCAAGGTGACGGCTTTGCCGATGGGCTTGAGCGTCGAATTGAACACTTCGCCGGTCCTGGGATGCGTGCGCCGCGGCGATGCAAGGCTGTACACGACCAGATCGATCTTGCCGAGATCGCGCTTGATGACGTCAATAGTCTGTTGTTTGAGCGCGTCTGAGAATGCGTCACCGTTGATGCCCTTCGCGTACAGACCCTTGTCCGTAGCGATCTTTTCGAACGCGGCGGTGTTGTACCAGCCTGCGGTGCCCAGCTTGGTGTCGCTGCCGGCCCGTTCGAAGAACACACCGAGCGTAGCGGCGCCGCAACCGAACGCGGCCGTGATGCGGGCGGCCAAACCGTAACCGGTCGAGGCGCCGATCACCAGGACTTTCCTGGGACCGTCGGCAATGGGACCGCTGGCGGTGACGTAGTCGATCTGTTCCTTGACGTTGGCCTCGCAGCCAACAGGATGGGTGGTCACGCAGATGAAGCCACGTACGCGCGGTTTGACGATCATGAAGACCCCTTTTGTGAGGTGTCGGGACGGACGGTTGTTCGAGGGCGGAAAAACGTGGGTATTGTAAAGGAGGTGGGATGGGGGCACCTGGGGGGCGGAAGTTCGTGGTCTACAATTCTGCGGTCGCGAAACATCACACTACTACCATGCACAACGAAAGCTACCTCAGTTGGCTGCGCAAACGCGTCGGCCCCGGATTGATCCTGAGCCCGTCGGTCGCGGCGATCATTCGCGACACAGAGGGACGCCTGCTGTTGCAGGAGAAGTCGTCGGGCGAGGCATGGAGTCTGCCGGCCGGCGGCATTGAGTTGGGCGAGAGTCCGCAGGAAGCGATCACCCGGGAGGTGATGGAGGAGACCGGCTACGAGGTTCGCGTCGGACGCATCCTCGCTGTGTATGGTGGGAGCGCGTTTCGCTATACGTATCCGAATGGTGACGAGGTCGAATACGTGGTCACGCTGTTCGAATGTCAGATCGTGGGCGGCTCGGGCATTCCAACAGATAACGAAACTAAATCGACGCGGTTTTTCCACCGCGATGAGATGCCGCCGCTAGCATTGCCCTATCCGATGGATGTGCTGTTCGGCGAGGAGCGTTAGCGCTGGATGGTTTAAGCGGGTGACGGGCTAGCACTCCCGTTCAAGGTTAAGCTAACGCCATCATGCCAACGAGACCTTGGGTCTCAAGCCAACCCGCAGCCGAGACCCAGGAAGCGTCGCATGCACAAGCGCTACGTTGTCACGCAGGAGGATCGACCGGGCGAGGCCTGGCTGGCGCGCTTTAACGCCGGCCGCGAAGCCGCCGAGCGTTGGTACAGAGGCGAGTGCCGTACCGCGCTGCCAACTGCGACTGAATGCCGACTAGCGTTGCAGCGTCATATGCCGGAACTGCTACCGCACTACGACGAGGCCTGCGCTCTGGTTGGCGACGATGAAGCGGCTCACTGCCTGTTGAGTCACTATCGCCCTGCGCCTTCCCCGATGGGTTGCAGCCAGGCGGTATGGCTCGGCGAAGGCGGCCCGGCGTTGGTTCGCAACATGGACTTCCCGCTCGACATGATCACCGAGCGTTTCGAATTGACGGCATGGTCGGGAAAACGCGTGATGGCCAAAGCGCAACGCCCATGGGGCGGCTGCCTCGACGGCATGAACGAAGACGGACTGGTCGCGAGCCTGACAGCCGGAGGCGGCCAGTCGCAAGGCTTAGGATTCTCCGTCATCCTGATGTTGCGCTACGTGCTCGAAACCTGCCGCCGCGTGGACGAGGCCGTTGAGGCGCTGAGTCGTATTCCGATTGTGCTTTCGCAAAACGTGACGCTGCTGGATCGATCGGGCGCATACGCTACCGTGTTTCTTGGGCCGGACCGCGCGCCGGTTGTATCGCGAGTAGCGGCTTGCACAAACCATCAAGAGACGCCGCCTCAACCGAGGGCGGGTAATACGAGCGCCGAACGCTTGCAGACCTTGCTTGCGGCGCTGGATGAGCCTGCCATGACGTTGGCTTCGTTGATTGCGCGTTTCCTGGAGCCGCCGCTTTACTCGCGGCGTGTCGGGTTCACCACGGCTTATACCGCTGTGTATCGACCCGCGGAAGGGCGCGTCGACTATCTCTGGCCGGGGAGAAGCTGGTGTCAGCGATTCGATCGCTTCGTGGCCGGGGAGTACGTGCATGATTTCGGCGAGCTTGAGACGTAGTGCTTTCTACGAAGATCGGGAATTACCGGGTGCAGGCATCCTTGGCGCTGTCGATCAACGCATTCGCTAATCCGATTTCACCGCGAGCATACGCCACACACCGCCTCGCAAGAATCTCCGTCGGATCAACAAGATTCACAACCCCACCGCCGCCCGAATACATCTTCCCTTCAGGCAACAACAACGGCAACTCAGTACACCCAAGAAGAATCACCTCAACACCGCGTTCGCTCAACTCATCCACGGCCGCAGTAACATCGCCGATACACTCACCCGCCAGGAACCCCGCCTTCACCCCACGTTCGCCATAGATCGCATTCATCACCCGCGCCTGCAGCCCATCACTCGGCACGACCTGTCTGAGCCCGTGCGCCTCCAACGCCTTCCGATAAACCCCACTCATGATGGTGCCCGTCGTCGCCAGCAGTCCAACTTCGCGCAGCTCGGGAAACGTCGCCCGCAAATATTCGACGCTCACGGTCAGCATATTGACGATCGGCACATTCAGGTACGGTTGAATCCGTTCGACGAACGCATGCGCGGTATTGCAGGGAATCGCGATGATGTCGACATCCCCCGCTTCGAGCTTCTTGCACGTCGCATACAGCGATACCGTCGGATCCGGACCATCACCGAGCAGGTTGTCCGTACGATCCGGAATCTGAGGATTCTGCTCGACCAGTAGTTTGATGTGCTCCTGGTCGCGTGTCGCGGGCGTGCTGCGCACCAGCTTCTGCATGAAATCCACCGTTGCGGCGGGTCCGACACCACCGACCACACCAACCTTGAACCCCCGTTCGCGGCTAACGCATTGACCCGCTACCGCGTATTGGGCGTACACAAGATTCGAATCGACGATGGGTACGCAAAGCGTCCCTATCCGATCCACCACGAGGCCAATCTCCGTCATACCGGGGAGAATCAGTTCCGCACCCTGCGCGATCAGATCCAGGCAAGCTTCACGCAACAGTTCCACAGGCTTACCTTCAAGCCTACCGCTCTTGATGCCGCTGTCCCCGTAGACCGCCTCGGTGACAAAATCAACCCCACCGACGGCGCTCCGAGCCGGATGCAACACTTCAAACTCCGGTGCACTGAAATACCGCTCAAACAAAAGTTCATCGCGAATGTAGTCCGACGTCAGCACCCCCACTCGCCGCACCGAAGGAAAGCAACGCATCACATACTCACGCAATGCATCGACCATATCGACGATCTGCACCGACACGTTCTCCTGCAATTCCCCCATGAACGTATGGCTCAAAAAGCACGGCAGCAGAACCGTCGTGACGCCGCGCTTTTCGAAGTCGCGGATCATGTCGAAGATATAAAGCTTGCGCTCCGTCGTTGCGGCGCGCGAGGTATTCGCGTTGCGAAACGGATGCTGCTCGAACACGACGTCGAAGTGTTCAGCGTCTGCACGCGCCGGGCTTGCCTGAATCAGCTTGAACAGCACATCTGCGCCGGCGAGCGGCCCAAGCCCGCCGATTACACCAAACACTCGCCTGGATGGTAACGTCCGTGCTGTCATTGCACTTCGCTCTGAAGTTGTTCGAACTCCGTAATAGCAGCGGCGCTGACGTCGCTGCGACGCGTTTCCCACTTTGCAATCACAGCGGTCGCTACGCTATTGCCGATCACGTTCGTCATTGTGCGCCCCATATCGAGAATCTGGTCAATGGCGAGCACCATCACTACACCTTCGGCGGGCAAATGGAACAGCGGCGCCACGGCGGCGACCACTACGACCGAACCGCGCGGCACGCTGGCCATGCCCTTGCTGCTCAGCATCAGCACCAGCAGCATGAAGATCTGTTGCGACAGCGGCATGTCGATACCGAAGGCCTGAGCGATGAATATCGCCGCAAACGACTGATACATCATCGAACCGTCGAGGTTGAACACGTAGCCGAGCGGCAGCGTAAAGCCGACCACCTTCTTGTCGACGCCGAACTTCTCGAGTTGCTCGGTCAGGCGCGGATAAGCGGCTTCACTGCTGGCGGTCGAAAATGCCAGCATGGCCGGTTCGCGCACCGCCTTAAGCAGCGCCCCCACCTGCTTGCCCAGAAACAGATAGCCGACGCCAACCAGCGCCGCCCACAACAGGACCAAACCCAGGTAGAACGAACCAATCAACTTGCCGTAGGTCAGCAATACACCCAGACCACGCAGCGTCACTGCCGATGCAATCGCCCCAAACACACCGAACGGCGCGGCGCGCATCACGTAGTCGGTGAGCCGCAGCATCACGGGCACCATGCCGTCGATCGCTTGCACGACCACCTTGACGCGCACATCGTGCTTTAGCGCGCCCAGCCCCAGGCCGAAGAACAGGGAGAACACCAGAATCTGCAGGATGTCGTTGCGCGTCATCGCGTCGAGCAGACTGGTCGGAAACGCGTGCGTGACGATGTCCTTGAAGTTCAGCCCGGCCGTATTGAGGCCGGTGTTCACATCGCTGCCGCTCGCCACCATGTGCAAGCCGGCACCCGGTTGCAGGGCATTGGCGAGCACGAGCCCCAAGGCGAGCGAGACCAGCGACGCGCAGACGAACCACCCAACCGTGCGTAGCCCGATACGGCCGACATCCTGACCGCTCTCCATGCCCGCCAGGCCCGAAACGAGCGTGGCGAACACCAACGGCGCGATGATCATCTTGATGAGCCGCAGAAAAATATCGGTGATGATCGAGAAATTGCCGGCCATGGCTTTTGCTGCAGCGGCGTCGGGGGCGCTCGCGTGGCACACGTAACCGGCGACGACGCCGAGTACCATGCCGACGGCAATATAGAGCGTGAGGCGATTTTTCATGATGGTCCCTTTCTTCGTCGACCAGTCCAGGTGTCCTTCCGGGCACATCCTCCTTTAGCAGGAGACGTGCGTGCGCTTCGTCTTTCCGTAGGCGTGGATCACCGTACGGAGAAGACTTGGACGGATACTAAAGACGACAGAAATGAACGTGATGCGGCCTTGACATCGCGCTATGCGGCAGCCGCATAGGTCGCGGAGACGGGCATTCGCCGTGTGTCAAGCCTCGGTGCGGGACTCCAGATACTCCCAGAGGTCTTTGAGCAGCGGCATGTCGTTGTTTCGATCGCGGTACAGCCGCAGTTGCAGATCGAGTTGCCAGGTGCGATCGCCGGCGGCCACGAGCGTGCCGCTAGCCAGTTCGGCTTCGATCAGGCTCCGCGGCAGCCACGCGATGCCTTCGCCATTGAGCGCGAGCTTCTTGAGCACATCGGCCATGTCGGATTCGAAGTGCGGAACCAAGGCGGGATTCTTGCTCGCGCGATGCAGCAGCAGATGCAGGCAGCGGGCGAAGTAGGTGGTGGCGCTATAGCCGATCAGCGGCAGCGGACGCCCCGGCGTCCCGGGCAGCCTGAATGAGGGCGTTGAGCGCTGGCTCGGCGCGCACACCGGCAGGAACACGTCGCGCCCGACGGTGAGGTGAGGGTAACGTGTGGCGTCCAGGTGCAGGGGCAGGTCAGGGTGCTCATACGCGAGCATCAGTTCGCAGTTGCCGTTGACCAGCATCAGAATCGAGTCGTGCACATTGGTCGGCACGATGCGCACCCGCAGCCCGCTAAAGCGGCTTTGCAGCGATTGCAGCCAGTCGGGGACAAAGCCAACCGAGAGGGCGTGACCGGCGGCGATCTGCAGTCCTGTTCCCGGCATGCGTTGCTCGCTGCGAATGATGGCGCGCGTGTCGAACAGTTTGCCGACGATATCTTCGGCGGCTTCCAGGAAGAGCCGGCCCGCTGGCGTGAGCGTCGGCGGGTAAGTGCTGCGGTCGATCAACTCAGCGCCAATCCACTGTTCGAGCGCCTGAATGCGCCGGCTGAGCCCGGACTGGGTGACGTTGCGCAGTTCGGCGGCTCGCGAGAAGCTTTGGTGCTGCGCGAGCGCGATGAAATCCTCGATCCACTTGATTTCCACGTTAGCTCCTAGACAGCGTGTGAACCGGCCGGCGCCTGGCAGATGCCAAGGCGATCGATTCTAGCGTCGCCGTTTTTTGTCGCCAACCCGGAGCGCGTGCATGGCGCGGCAGCACCTCACCATTAATCAGACGCAATGGCGGGCACTGCGACGGCCTTCGATAGTCATGCTGGCAATCAATTAATACCTGCGCGGAGAATGAATCGTCCGTCGCGAGGCAATGCTCCGCTTGAATGAATATTTGACGCCGGCAGTATCGGGATGTGGGAAGAGAATTCGCCGATCAACGCCCATTCATCAGATGGATCGGCATGTGGCAATCAACCAACACAGGCCAAAAAAACAATTAACAAGGGTGAGTCAAATTGCCTCTTGCCCTTTCCACATCTAGCCTGCGGGTTTTTCAACTTTCTGAAAATTAGAATTTCAATATGAATCGATCTTTTAACATCGCGCCATCATATATATTTGCGCCGCAGTAGCCGATCGAACCGGATGAAATCAGGTGGTGTGTATCCGGAAGATATTTTCCCCGGGAAAAAGGCTTCAAACGGATTCAAACGTTCGGTTCGCGAGTGAACTCGCAGGATAGCAAATCCAGACCAGTATCTTTACTCGGATAAATTTTCATGAAAAAAACAATTCTTGCCTTAGCTTCTCTCGCGGCCATGACGTCGGTCGCTCACGCACAAAGCAGCGTCACGCTTTATGGCGCGATCGATACGAGTATTGCCTACTTCGGTAACCAGCAAGGTGCGAACCATTCGGGCGGAACGTTCCAGTTGGCCGCCGGCAATCTGTCGCCGAACCTCTGGGGTTTGAAGGGCACGGAAGATCTGGGCGGTGGCCTGTCGGCTATCTTCAAGCTGGAAAGCGGCTTTAACGTCGACAACGGCCGCCTTGGTCAGGGACAGCGCATGTTCGGCCGCACCGCAATGGTCGGCCTGTCGGGCGAGAACACGGGCACGGTGACCCTCGGCCGTCAGTACGATCCGCTGATCGACCTGATCCAGCCGCTGACGAACGACGACACCTTCGGCCCGACCTTCGCGACGCCGGGCGATATGGATAACTACGACAATAGTTATCGGACCAACAATTCGATCAAGTACACCACGCCGAACTATGCGGGGCTGCAGGCATCGGCGATGTACGCGTTCGGCGGTGTGCCGGGCAGCACGGCAAGCGGTCAGACGTACGCCGCCGCGCTTGCGTATAACCACGGTCCGTTTGGTTTCGCCGCGGGTTACTTCCACGCCAACAGCGACCACGGAACCGCCGCAACGTTCGACGGCCTGAACCCGGATGCGACGAGCTTCGCTGTGGATTCGGAAGCCATCACCGGCGGGTTCGTGTCGGCGAACTCGATGCAGATCATTCGCGCCGCAGGCGACTATGTGTTCCGCAATTTCACGTTTGGCGTGTCGTATAGCAACGTGCAGTACAACAACTACACGACGTCGTTCGGCAACCAGAACAACACGAAATTCAACACCGGTCAGGTCTACGTGAACTATCAGCTGACGCCCGCGACGATCGTCGGCGCAGGCTACGACTACACGAAGGGCAACGGCAACAACGTCACGGTTGCGTATAACCAGTTCAGTCTCGGCGCCGACTACTTCCTGTCGAAGCACACGGACATTTACGTGCTGGCCGGTTACCAGAAGGCATCGGGCAATACCATCAGCGCAACGTCGGGCGATGTGGTGGCTGCGGTCGCGTCGATGGGCGACTTCGGCAACGATGCGTCGACCAACAAGCAAGCGATGGGCATGGTCGGTATCCGTCACAAGTTCTAAGCTTGCGCCTGGTGGTCCACACGAGGGCATCTGCATAAAAAATCCCGCCTGGGTGTCTCAGGCGGGATTTTTCATTGTGCGGATCGAGAATACTAACGGCGCTAGCGGCCCGGCGAGAGTTGAGGTGTTGCGAGCCGCCTCAAGCCAAAATTGGTGGCAACCACCAAGGCGACGCCAAGCACGGTCGCTGCCAGGCGATCGCGGACCACACCGCCATCGAGCGGTTCGATGCTACCCAGGATCAAGATGACGAGCGGCGTCATCACCGTTGAGTAGGCCAGATAGTTGCGGACTTTCAGCAACGGTCGCGCGGCCGACAGCAGCGCGATTGCCAACGCCAGACCAAAGCCCGACGGTCTGTGTGCGAGGAACAGACTGGCGGCCAATACGCCGCATGCAGTGCCGATTGCACGTTGCGTCGCCTGAATGGGAAGTACCTCGATCTGACGACGAATCAGTATCGCCACGGTGAGTGCGATCCAGTAGAAGTGATGGTGTGGCCATAACGCGCGCAACCACCACGCAGCACCAAGACATAACGCCAGCCTGAGCGTGTATTGCCAACCGGACAGACGGGTTAGCGATTCTCTCCATCTATTGAATCGTCGGGTGGCCGTCGGGGGCGTCCCGGCCGTCGTAAGTGGCGCGTAGGTGCTGCCGGCCAGATCAGTGCGCCGCCGCACGCGCTCCACTGTGCCAAGCAGGAGATTCAACATCGTTGTCCATAAAGCGCCTGTTGCAATCAGAGCGAGCAGGTCGACAGGATGCGAGGTTACCGCCACCGCGTGGGACACCATGATCAGGAACAGGATAAAGCGCGTCGTGGCGACGGCCAGCGGTCTGCTATACCCTCCGATTGCCGCCGCGAGGCAGGCCAATGCCATCACGCCCGCATCGGTCTGCCAACCCTGCCCCGCTAGAAGAGTCGCCGCAACGGAAGCGAGGGCGGCGGGCGTAAGAACCCAAGCGAGTTCTTTTACTTGAGTGCGGAGGCTTGACGTGGTTCCCACGGCGCCAATCATCAGACTGCCAAGCGATGCCGCCAGGCCCAGAGAAGGGTGACCCGCTGCTGTCGCAAGCAGCACGGGTCCTGCCATACCGACGCTAGCGATGACCGCATCGATCAATCTCACTTCGGTGTCTGTCGACCAGCGCAGCGCTTCGACGAGATGTGCCTTTCCGTTCATTGAGCGTGACTTCCTTCGTGAGGTTCGACGCTTGATTAATGATACGCAAAGCGTACTATATCGTCGTATGAAAAGCGAACAGACAACCTTGATCTTCCGCGGCGTCATGGCGCTTGGGAGGCGCTTGCGCGCGGAACGGCCGCAGGGGGCGCCGAGTCTTCCAGCAATCAGCATTCTCGGCACGCTGCGCCGGCTTGGGCCTATGCCGGCGCGGCGACTGGCGACCGAAGAGCGGCTTCAACCGCAGTCGCTCACGCGTCTGATCGGCGACCTGGAGTCAAAGGGCTGGATTGTGCGAACGCGGAGCGAGGTGGATCGGCGTGAAATTTCCATCGAGCTCACCGCCCTCGGCAAAGCGGTGTTTGCCGAAGATATGCGGGCTCGGCGTATCTGGCTGGAACACGCTATCGCGACTACGCTGACCGATGCGGAGCAGGCGGCGCTGATAGACGCCTCGGAAGCGATGCTCAAATTGAGCCGGCTGTAGTGGTTGAGGCTTTCGTACGCCCTTAAGGCCGCTCCCCACGCGCCAGCCTACCCTCGATGTCATACACCACCGGCATCAGATCCGCGACACTATCAACCACATAATGCGCACCCGCAGCGGTCAACCGTTGCGCCGCTGCTGCACGCAGCCGCGTAAACTCATCGGCGGGCAGCGCCTTCACATCCGCTTCGGCCATACCGAACGCATTGCCGCTCACGGCCACGCCCACCGCCCACGTCCCACCATTGATGCCTTCTTCAATGCCCACTTCGGTATCGTCGACCTTGATCGCATTCTTTGCGAGCCACACGCCGAGTTGCGGCAATGTCTTGTAGATCATGTACGGCGAAGGACGCCCTTCCGGCGTATCTCCGGTGCAAACGAGGCTATCCGGCGAAAACCCCTGCGCCGCCGCGCCCGGCGTGATTTCGGCCATGATCTCGCGTGTATAGCCCGTCGTCGTGCCGATGCGGATGTCCTCGGAACGCAAGGCCGTCGCAACCTCGGCGACGCCCGGAATCACCTGGCTATAGCTCGCTGCCACCTTGATGTTCTTCGGAACGAAGACGTCATAGATTGCATCGATATCCTGCTCGCCTGGCGCGTGGCCGTACTTGTCCGCCCAGGCTTGAGCCACCCGCGGCAGCGCCATCAGCGCCGCGATATGCGGCCGCTTGGCCATGCCCATCGGTCCGCGCGCTTCGTCGATGGTGATCGAGACGCCGAACTGCTCAAACGTTTCAACAAACGCGCCCATCGGAGCGAGCGAACCATAATCGACCACGGTACCGGCCCAATCGAAAATCACTGCTTTTACGTGCTTCATTGACATCACATCCTGAGAAGTATCCCGGCGACGACGCGGTGCCTGTTAGCCGCCATCTGCCGTTGGTATCCTGCCGTGCGCCTTGGCGCGCCGGCCGGTTTCAAACCTGTTGCGCCAACAACTGACGTTCTTCGAGCGCTACACCCGGCGGCGCCGCGTGCTCGACACCCATCGTGCGCAGCGCTTGAGCGCACGCTACGACGACGCGTCGCATGACATCCGCATCCACCTGGCCGATGCAACCCACGCGGAAGCTGTCCACCACCGTCAGCTTGCCCGGGTAAATGATGAACCCCTGTTGCTTCATCAAATCGTAGAAGTGTTCGAAACGGAACGCGGGATCTGCGGGCGCAAAAAACGTCACGATGATCGGCGAGCGCCAGTGCGCGTCGAGCAGCGGTTCGAATCCGAGTTCGTGCATGCCGGCGACCAGCACGTCGCGGTTATGCGCATAGCGGGCCAGCCGGCCGGCTTGTCCGCCTTCGAGCGCGTGCAGCCGGAGCGCCTCGATAAACGCCGCGACGGTGTGCGTGGGCGGCGTGAAGCGCCACTGCCCCGTGCGGTTCATCACATCCCATTGGTCGTACACGTCGAGGCTCAGCGAGTGACTGCGGCCCTTAGCCTCGAGCAACGCGTTCTTGCGGGCGATGACAAAACCAAAGCCCGGCACGCCTTCAATGCATTTGTTCGCTGAAGAGACAAACGCTTCGCACTGCAGATGTCGTACGTCGAGCGGTACCGCGCCGAATGCGCTCATCGAATCGATCAGCAGCTTGCGGCCCTTCTTGGCGGTCGCTGCGGCGATCTCTTCGATCGGGTTGAGAATCCCCGAGCTCGTTTCGCAATGCACGGCGACGACGTGCGTAATGCTCGGATCGGCGTCGAGCATGCGTTCGACTTCGCTGCCGCGCGGCGGCAGGTAGTCGCCCTTGTCGAGCACCGTGTGACGGCGTCCCAGATAACCGAGCGTGGTCGCGATGCGCTTGCCGTAGGCGCCGTTGGCCAGCACGAGGGCGTGCCCGTCGCGTGGGACTAGGCTGCCCAGCATGGCTTCCACGCAGTAGCTCCCACTCCCCTGCAGCGGCACGCAATCGTAGTTGTCCGCGGTATCGCCGGCGATCTCGAGCAGGCTGCGGCGAAGCTGCGTCGTCATCGCGCGGAAATCGCCGTCCCACGATCCCCAGTCGCGCAGCATCGCTTCCTTGGTCGAGAGCGCCGTCGTGAGCGGTCCCGGCGTCAACAGATACGGCTCGCCTTTCGCGGGCGCGGCGCACGAGGTAACGGATGAGTCGACTGCGGTGTCCATGCTTGCACGTCCAATGAAGGTCTCAGTGCTTGCCACAGTACAGAAATAGGGAACATCGGTAAAATCGATATAATCGATGTCAATATCAGTGAAACTTATCAATGGGGCGAGGCGCAGATGCAATACGCGCAATTGCGGGCGTTTCACGCGGTCGCGGAACATGGCGGGTTCTCCAAGGCGGCGCAGGCGTTGTCGCTGACGCAGCCAGCCATTTCGGACCACGTGCGGCGGCTCGAGCAGGATTTCGGGGTCAAGCTCTTCGAGCGCGGGCCGCGCGGCGTCGAGCCGACCGAACTCGGCCGCCGTCTCTTCAGCGTGACGCGGCAGATGCTCAGTTGCGAGCGCGAGGCCCGGCAATTGCTCGACTCGGCGAGCGGCCTCGAGTCCGGCACGCTGTCGCTCGCGGCGGACGCGCCCGATCTCGCCGTCAAGCTGATCGGCGCGTTTCGCAAGCAGCACCCCGGCATTGTGGTGACGCTGTCCATTGCGAATGCCGCCGAGTGCATGCAGCGCGTGCTGTCGAGCACCGTAGACGCAGCCATCACCGCCGCGCCGCAGGTTCACAGCCGGCTCGAGGCGCGGGTGTTGCGGCGCGATCCGCTGGTCGCGATGGTGCCCGCCACCAGTCCGATCGCGAAGAAGCGCAAGCTGACCTATGCGGAATTGGTGCAGCAGCCGGTGATCTTTCGGGAAGCGCAATCGGTGACGCAGCAGTTGCTCGAAATCGAGCTGGTGCGGCAGTCGCTACAGGTCGAGCCGGTGCTATACGTGGACGGCCGCGAGGCGCTCGAAGAAGCGATTGCGCAGGGCATGGGGGTGGGAGTGATCGCGTCCGCGGAATTCAACGAGTCGCGCCGCATCAGAATGATTCCGCTGCAGGACTGCCAGGTCGAGATGATCGAGTCGCTGACGCGGCTCGCCGAGCGGCCCGCATCGAACCTGCTGAACGCGCTGTTCGCGACTGAGCTCGGTTAGCGGTTTCGTATGGAAAATGTAATCCCGCCGCACGGCTGGGATTTGACAATGTTTTACAGCTTGGCCAATTCTGAGATGCTATTGTCGTCAGGGATGGCAAGCGGCGATCGGCCATCCGCGTGAGTCATGAGCGTGCAACCGCAACGCTCCTTGATAGCGGCGAAGTAGTTCATATCGACCTTCAACATATACGGTGATTGTCATGGGAATTCTGGATACGGTAGGTGAGATTGCAGGCGCAGTTGCGGCAGTGGAAGCAGCTGAGAAGGTCGATCCGGATGCTGGGCTGCTGACGAAGGGCATCGCCGCAGTCGCCGGGTTCAAAGGCGCGGGCGCGCTGGAATCGCTCGTCGAAAAGAAAGAAGACGAGAGCGGCGAGCAAGCGTCCGACACGGACAACGCTGCACCGCAAGCCTGAGTTTACGTTGTTTCCAGGCCAGTCGTTCAAGCGGCTGGTCTGGCGTCATATCCTCACGCCGCTACATTCGTAGACGACTACGTTTCTTCCCGTTTGCCTGGTCTCCCGCGGCCACCGCCTTACCCTATCCCCTTTGGTTCAGGTCTTCGTCGTCGCCAACGCGCGGTGATTGAACTCGGACGCCATATACTGCTTTAGACTGTGCGTCGGTCCGTATGACCTTACCCGCGATCCGACGGACCCGCTTCCGCACGAGCCGTGTTTCTACGTATCGCACCACCGTAAAGTGCAGTTGGAGGTTTCATGCCCATTCTCGGCTTCGCTCACTACAACTTCCGGGCGAGTCGCCCGATGCTCGATACCCTGCGTGATTTTTATATCGAGGTGGTCGGTTTGCGACTCGGTCCTCGACCGCCGTTTCAGAGCTTCGGTTACTGGCTCTACATCGGCGAGCGCGATGTGCTCCACCTCAGCGAAGCGCGCCCGGACGAAGTGCGTCCCGCCCAGGTGATCAATACGTTCGACCATGCCGCGTTTGCCTGCAGCGACCTGAGCGCGTTCGAAGCGCGGTTGAACGAGTTCAAGATTCGCTATCGGCGCGGCCACGTGCCGCTGACCGGTCAGCAGCAGTTGTTCTTTTCGGATCCGGCGGGCAATGGGGTGGAGTTGAATTTCGCGGAGAAGGACGTGTCGTGAGTGCACGTCACTAAGGCATTCTCGAAGTCGGACAACGAGGTCAGCATGGGCGACGCATGGCAATTCCAGGTCAGAATCACCGCTTCCGCAGCGCTTGCCGCGAGCTTGCGCGGCGATCCCTCGTCTGGCACGTACGCGCCGCTCGGCGATGTCCTGCGCAAACACCATGCGTCCTTGAAGTGCCAGTTCGATGCGTTCGCGGACTACGTCAGCGAGGCCGAAAGAGTTGGCCCGGAACATTACCCGCTGTATCACTGGACCCGGGAAACCATCGAGAAGCCGGAGAAGAAGGCTCGCTATCGGCGATCCTTCACGCTGTATGTCGACGGCGAAGAGGTCTACAGCAAAGCTATTGCGGATGCGCTGCAGGCGGAACTCGACGCGTTGGTCGGCGCTGGTGGAATAGAAAACGTGGTCAAGTTCGATACCAATCCGGCAAACAGCCCGCAACCTCCCGCGCGGTAGCGGTAGAGAGCCGCTTACGCAATCCCGCAAGCCTCAGCGGACATGCGGAATCGACACGCCTCCGTCGACCATCAAGGTTTGCCCGGTAACGAAGCGCGCTTCGTCCGTGGACAGCCAGACGGCGACATCGCCCACCTCATCGGGAAGCCCTACGCGCCGAAGCGGTGTGAACGATGAAATCAACGCTTCGTTCTCAACCCCGCCGGTGCGTTCAAACATAGGTGTCCTGATCGCACCAGGATTGATATTGTTGATGCGGATGTTGTGCGGTCCATATTCGATCGCCACGGCGCGTATCATCGCGTCCAGCGCGCCCTTGCTGGCTGAGTAAGCGGTGGATCCGACGCACGCGCCCTTCGCCAGAAACGACGACGTATTGACGATCGAGCCGCCTTTGCCGATGCGCAGCATCGCAGCGATCTCGTACTTGATCGACAACCACGCGCCTTTGAGATTGATGGCAATGACTTCATCGAACTCCGCCTCCGTCATTTCTGTAATCGGCGCGAAGTTGCCTTCGATCCCGGCGTTGTTGAACGCGGCGTCGAGGCGTCCATAGCGTTCGACCGTCAGATCGATCAGCGCCGTCACCTGATGCGCCATGGAGACGTCTGTTGGAACTGCGAATCCGTCGCTACCCGTTTCCTTGACAAGCCGAACGGTCTCTTCGATCTCTGTGCTGCGCCGTCCGGCAACCACCACCCTGGCGCCCTCTCGAGCATAGGCCACGGCCGCGGCACGGCCTATGCCGGTTCCGGCTCCGGTGACAAGCGCGACTCGGCCCTCAAGGCGCCGTGTGGTGAACGATTGCGACATGCTCTCTCTCCGCCAGGATCAGGATTTCGGTGTCGACCAGACTCTACAACATTGCCCAAGTCGTGGGTTATGCGTGCGTACCAGGCACTGTGGCACACTGCGCTGCCTACGCAACGATTCCATGGAGCAAATCCATTGAACACCCTACGATCGCTTGTCGTCCTGACTGTTGTTTCGCTATCCGCGATGCATGCAGTGGCCGGCACACTCGCCACTGATCCTTCAGATCAACCGGCTTCGTTAGCCTCCGCAGCGCAAGGTGTCGCGCTTCCTCCGAGCGCCGGGTCGGACCCGTTTCCAGGCGCCGAATGGAGCCACGGCGATCCCGCGAAGATGGGCTGGTCAGTCGACGGCCTTGCAGCAGCGAAGGCCTATGCCGATCGCGTTGGCTCGACCTCGGGCATGATCGTTCAGCACGGCGTGGTCGTCGACGAATGGGGCGACACCGCCCGCAAGTCCGCGCTATTCTCGGTGCGCAAGAGTCTGGTGAGCGCGCTGATCGGCATTGCCGTCGGGCGCGGTCAGATGCATCTGGACCAAACCCTCGCTGAGTTAGGCATCGACGACAATCCACCCTCCCTGACGGCCATTGAAAAAACCGCAACGGTACGCGAGATGATCGAGGCTCGTTCGGGCGTCTACCACCCGACGGTCTACGAAACGCCGTGGATGCTCTCCATCAAACCGGCTCGCGGGACGCATGCTCCAGGCGAATTCTGGGTCTACAACAATTGGGACTTCAACACCGCCGGGGCGATCTACGAGAAATTGACAGGGCAGCGCATCTTCGACGCACTGAAAACGGAAATCGCCAATCCGATCGGCATGCAGGACTATCAGCCCTCGGATGGGCGCTATGCATCGGGCGAACCGGGTTCAAGGTATCCGGCTTATCCGCTGAAGATGAGCGCCCGCGATCTGGCGCGCTTCGGACTGCTGTTCTTGCGCAACGGACGCTGGCGCGACCAGCAGGTGATTCCCGCCGAGTGGGTCGCTGAATCGACCCGGCCGTATTCCGACACCCCGTATGGCGGCTACGGCTATATGTGGTGGACAAGCAATCCGGCGGTCGGTCCTCGCGGACCGGGCGCAACCATCACGCTTGACGCCTACTGGGCCGACGGTCACCTGGGCCAATACGCCATTGTGGTTCCCTCGCTGGACCTGGTCGTGATCAACCGCGTCGATCCGAAGCTGACGCACAAGCGCGTCGAGGAGCAGCAAAAAGCCAAACTGCTCTGGCTGATCGAATCGGCGTCAGGCGCGACGGACATGGGTCCCGAGCCGAGGATCGTCAATCTCGGCCCGCTATCCCCGTAGCCGCGAACGCGGCGGGAGAGGGCGCCTGCCGCGCCTCTCCAGGCTGCTTGCATGAGCGGATGGCTGATCCGTTTCCGGAGTCGTCGCACTAAAGAGCACGTGTGGGGTCGGCGCGGTGGATGAGGCACACTGCTGATCGTGTGCCCTCTCACCCTCCGGAAGTCTGACGCGCCGATGACTGCACCTTTCCCCAATCTTCACCTCCCGGCGACCGCTCGCCTCCAACTGCGCCCGCTCGAAGTCTCCGACGCGCAGCGGATCTTCGACATCTGGTCCGATCCGGAAGTCATGCGTTTCTACGACGTGGCGCCGCTGACCCGCATCGGCCAGGCCGAGGACGTGGTGACGAGGCTCATCCAGGACATGGCCGAACGCTCGGGTATCCGCTGGGCGATTGTGTCCACGAACGAGATGCGCGTCATCGGCACCTGCGGGTTCAGACTCAATTTCGCTTTCAGATCGGCCAGTCTGGGCTTCGAGCTCGAACGCCGCTACTGGCGTCAGGGATTGATGCGCGAGGCGCTCGATGCCGCAATCGCCTATGCCTACGATCACCTCGGCATGAACCGCATCCAGGCGACGACGAACCTCGACAACCATGCGTCGGTGGGTCTGCTGGCGAGCCTCGGGTTTGTCGAAGAAGGCGTGATGCGGCAATGGGGCTACTGGAAAGACGCGTTTCACGACGTGCGGCTCCTGTCGCTGATCCAGTCGGATCACGCGGCGCGGCAAGCGGCGCTGTCCCGTCCGAATCCAGGCTGAGCAAGGCTGCGCACCCCAGCGTGCCGATTATTTTCCGCCGGACACAATATTCCCGCTCCTGATCCGTCTACAGACGTATGGAACCGCCGCCGACCCCGGACCCGATGCTCGAACGAGAACGCGACCTCACTGCAACCATCTTGCGTGAGCGTAGCAAGCTTGGGCATTTCATCCGGCGCCGGGTGCGCGATCCGAGTGAAGCGGAAGACATCTTGCAGGATGTCTTTCACGAGTTCGTGCAGGCCTACCGGCTGCCCGCGCCGATCGAACAGGTCAGCGCATGGCTGTTCCGGGTGGCGCGCAATCGCATCATCGATGTGTTCCGCAAGAAACGGGAGCAGCCGCTGGCCGAGACCGTGAGCGAGCCGGACGACGACAGCGAGTTCCGGCTGGATCTCGCGCTGCCGTCCTACGAAGCGGGTCCGGAAGCGGTCTATGCACGATCGGTGTTGCTCGACGCCCTGCAAGCGGCGCTCGACGAATTGCCGGGCAATCAGCGCGAAGTTTTCGTCGCGCATGAACTCGAAGGGCGCAGCTTCAAGGAACTGGCTGCCGAGAGCGGCGTCAGCGTGAACACGCTGCTCGCGCGCAAGCGTTATGCGGTGCTGCATCTGCGCACCAGCTTGCAGACTGTGTATGACGAGTTGGATATTTAAAGGAGCAGGTCGATGAGATGCAGAGTGAGATTCTTCGGCAAGGCACTGTTGGCGTTAGTGGCGATTGCAGTGCTGGGATGGATCGTAATGGCGCTGTGGAATTGGGTAATCCCGGCGGTATTCGTCGGTGGGCGTGCGATCGATTATCTGCACGCGCTGGGCCTGCTGGTGTTGAGCCGCATCCTGTTTGGCGGATTCCGCGGCCGCGGCGGCTGGCACGGACGCGGCGGGTGGCGCAGGTGGGAGCGCATGACGCCGGAAGAACGCGAGAACTTCATGAAGGGTGTCTCGTCGACGCGCGGCAAGCCGCAGGAGGACAACCCATGAGACAGGCATCGACGGCTGCTTGCAAGCAGGCCGCGGGCGTCATCGCCCCGGTGGTGGACTTCAAACGCTGCGAAGGCAAGGGCGATTGCGCGGTCGTATGTCCCGAGAACGTGTTCGAAATCCGCAAGATCGACGACGAAGACTATCAGCAGTTAGGCATGCTTCATAAATTCAAGCTGCGGGTACATGGTTTGCAGGTTGCGTACACGCCGAACGCCGACGCTTGCCGGGCCTGCGGTTTGTGCGTAACCGCCTGTCCGGAGCGTGCCATCACGTTAGCGCGCGTGAAATGACTTGATCCTGCGTGGCTGCTGGCCCCAGAAATGGGGCGTTCCGTGGACCTACCCAGGGAGCCTTGACTTTTACTATCGTGAGCGCTTTCCCAAAAAAGAATACAGGCGCTCACCATGACCTCTGCGGAAACTAGCGTTCCCCCTTCTCTTCGCACTCGCGTGCGCCGCGTTGCCCAGCGCGGTCAATATGATCGCGTGACCCTGCATGCCCTGCTCGACGAGGCCTACGTGTGTCACGTCGCGTTTGCCGACGAGCACGGCGTGCATTGCATTCCCACTGCGTGCTGGCGCGAGGGAGACTATCTCTACATCCATGGCTCAAACGGCAGCCGCATGCTGAAGCTGGCGGCCAGCGGGGCGCAGTTTTGCGTGACGGTCACGCATCTCGATGGGCTGGTGCTGGCGCGCTCGGCGTTCAACCATTCGATGAACTATCGTTCCGCCGTGATCTACGGTGTTTTCGAGGCGGTGCCGGACGACCACAAAAGTGCCGCGCTGGACGTTTTCCTCGAAGGTATCGCGCCGGGGCGGTCCAAAGAAGTGCGGCCGGGCAATGCGAAAGAGCTGGCCGCAACGACCGTGCTGCGCGTGGCGCTGAACGAGGCGGCGTGCAAGGTTCGCACGGGCGGTCCGAAGGACGACGAAGAGGATATGGGCCTGGCGGTTTGGGCGGGCGTGTTGCCGATGGGATTGTCGCCGCTGGCGCCGGTGGTGGACGAGGCTGCCGCGCGTATCGGCGCGCCGGACTATGTGCGGCAGTGGCAGGCGGTTGCGGCGGACCGGGTGGGGGAGGAGGCGTAGGTTGCCGCGTCGGGCTGGCCACCGGCGGTCGTTTCGACGTCATTTACAGTGCGCAGGCCCGTCTGTATCATGACTTCTCACTGCTTTTGAGAAGTCTCAAAACTGATGAGAAAACCTGAAACAATCGAGCCGGACCCGTGGCATTTCCCCCGGCCAGAGCTGGCAGAGGGCTATCTGCGGGCCTTTGAGCTGAAACTGTCGTCTGCGCGCGGCCTGTTCGCGCGCAGACGCATGGGCAAGACCGAATTCCTGCGCCGCGACCTTCTGCCGGCGGCCGCGGCGGACGGTTACCTGATTGCCTACACCAATCTTTGGGACAACCGTTCCGCCCCCGACGTTGCCCTGGTGGCGGCTTTGACCGATGCGCTGGAACCGCAGGGTGTGAAGGCGGTCCTCACCAAACTCGGCCAGCCGTTGAAGAAGGTCAGGGCCAGCGCGAAGCTTCCCGGTGGCGCGGAAGGTGCGCTGGAGGCGGAGCTGGCGCAGCAGGCCGTCGACAAATCAGAAGCGTTGCGCGAGGTGCTCAAGCAACTCGACCGCCAGAAAAAGCCGCTCCTGCTGGTCATCGACGAAGCGCAGGTGCTGGCACGCGCCGAGCACGGCGACTTCTCGCACGCGCTGCGTGCTGCGCTCGACATTCGCAAGGGAAGCATCAAGGTGATTTTCGCGGGCAGCTCCGAGACGACGCTGCGCGAGATGTTCGCGCGCGCGTCGGAGCCGTTCTACAACTGGGCGCCGTTGGAAGCCTTTCCCTTGCTGGGCGATGAGTTCGTGGCTTTCACGATCAAGCTGATGAATAGCATGGCCCGGCAGGTGCTGACCCTGAAACAGGGCAAGCGAGCGTTTGACGAGTTGCACCGCACGCCGGAGTTCTTCAAGCGGTTCGTCGAGCGCTACATGCTCTATCAGCCGCAGGGTGAGGAAGCGGCGCTCGCGCACACGAAAGCCTCGGTGTTTTCGGATGAGCACTTCCTGAAGCAATGGACCGAAATGAATCCGGCGGACCAGGCCGTGATCACGATGCTTGCGCGCGGCGAATCGGACTTGCATGCGAAGGAAGGCATGGCGAAGCTGTCCGTGATGCTCGGCAAGCCCGCAACCAGAAACACCGCGGGCCACGCGCTGCGTCGGCTGCAGTCGGAAAACGCGGTGACTCGCCTCGCCCTGGGGGACTACCGTATCGAAGATGAAGCCTTCGCCGAATGGATCCGCCGACGCACCGCGCCGAAGCATTAGCCCTGGCCGGCGCGCCAGCGTCTCCGCGCGACAACCGCTATGCTATGCGTTCCGCCTAAACGAGGAACGTCTCATGAAACAGTCACCAGGATCCATGATCAGCTTTCGCCGCCCCGATGGAAAGGACGTCGAGGGCTACCTTGCCAAGCCGCAGAACCCCGTAGGCGCGCCCGCCATTGTCGTGATTCAGGAATGGTGGGGCTTGAACGACCAGATTCGCGGCGTAGCCGACCGGCTCGCGCAATCCGGTTATCTGGCGCTGGTCCCCGATCTCTACCGCGGCAAGCAGACGGTCGAGCAGGAAGAAGCGCACCATCTGATGACCGGCCTCGATTTCGGCGACGCCGCGTCGCAAGATATTCGCGGCGCCGTGCAGTATCTGAAGCAACATGCGGATCGTGTCGGTCTGACCGGCTACTGCATGGGCGGCGCGCTGACCCTGCTGGCGCTCGGTCAGACTCCCGAACTGGCGGCCGGCGTGGTGTGGTACGGCTGCCCGCCGCTGGAGTACATCCAGGCCGACAAGATCAAGGTCCCGGTGCAGGCTCATTGGGCTACGCAAGACGAGTTCTTCCCGCCGGCCGCGGTCGAGGCAGTCGAGGCCAAACTGCGCGACGCGAAAGTCGAACTGGAATCGCACCATTACCTTGCGCATCATGCGTTCGCCAACGAAACGGCCGTCGGCCCGGGCCGCATTCCGCAGACGCAATTCGATCCGGTCTGGTCGCAACTGGCGTGGGATCGCACGTTGACCTTCTTTGGCCGCACGCTGTGGCCGCAACGCACCTAAGCTGAAGCGAATCGCGGGCGGCAGCGCTGCGCACCTCTGCGCAAATTGAACGACTTCCGCCCCTCTCCTGTCTCACCGTTGCGCCTGCCCACAAGCGGGCGCACTGCATCCCGGCAATAACTGCGCCGCGTCACACGCCACCCCTCGACTCTTCGGAAAAGATTCCCTGCGAAACGAGCGGGTGGCGACTAACGTACTAAGGTACGACCGTACAGGACTCTCGCTTGCGCATGTGAGCGTCGTTCCGCGCCACGCATGCATGGGTGGTCCTGATTCACAACTGCTTGAATGACCGCGACAGCAGTTATCGCGGTCTCGCACGTAAGGAGTGAGACATGCAGCTAGGCATGATTGGATTGGGGCGCATGGGCGCCGACATGGTGCGACGCCTGACCGCCGGCGGTCAGACATGTGTGGTCTACGACGTCCAGCCGGCGGCGGTCGAAAAACTCAAACAGGATGGCGTCGCAGGCGCTGCGTCGCTCGCAGATCTGGTCAAGCAACTGGCTAAACCGCGCGCCGTCTGGCTGATGGTGCCCGCGGCCGTGGTCGATGCGACGCTCGCGCAATTGACGCCTCTGCTGGAACCGGGCGACATCGTGATCGACGGCGGCAACTCGTTCTACCGCGACGACATCCGTCGCGGCAAGGAATTGGGCGCGAAGCAGCTTCACTACGTGGATGTCGGAACGAGCGGCGGCGTGTTCGGCCGCGAGCGCGGCTATTGTCTGATGGTGGGCGGCGAAACCGCCGTGGTCGAGCGGCTTGGGCCGATCTTCTCGACTTTGGCGCCGGGTCCGGGCGCGGCCACACCCACGCCGGGGCGCGCGAAAGACGCAGGTACGGCCGATCAGGGCTATCTGCATTGCGGGCCGCAAGGCGCCGGCCACTTCGTCAAGATGGTTCACAACGGCATCGAGTACGGGATCATGGCGGCTTATGCGGAGGGGCTGAATATCCTCCACAACGCCAATGCCGGCAAAAAGACGCAGGATGTGGACGCCGAAACCTCGCCGCTGCACGGCCCGGAGTTCTATCAGTACGACCTGAATCTGCCTGAGATCACCGAGGTCTGGCGGCGCGGCAGTGTGATCGGCTCGTGGTTGCTCGACCTGACCGCAGCGTCGCTGGTCGGCGATGCGGGCCTCGAGCAGTACTCGGGACGCGTGTCGGATTCGGGCGAGGGGCGTTGGACGGTCGCAGCGGCAATCGACGAAGGCGTGCCCGCACCGGTGCTGAGCGCGGCGTTGTTCGCACGCTTCAGTTCACGCGGCGACGGGGACTTCGCCAACCGCGTGCTGTCGGCGATGCGGCACGACTTCGGCGGTCACATGGAAAAGGCGGCTGCCAAGTTGGGCCAACCGCGCGATTGAAAGGTCGGCTCACGCCGCGAGGCTTCGGGGCCTCTGCGGCGGCGCCGAGTGTCGCGAAGCCATCCCTTCTTCACGCGGATTTCCTCGCGGCAGCCGGCGTACGGTTCTCAGCGTGCCGTGGCTGTCCGCGTAAATGACTGAGGCCGGCTTGTGGAGCGCCGACAGGACGGTCACCGTTTGCAGGATACAATTCGGCAGCGCGTAATTTGTCCCAAACCGACCTGACCGATCCATGCTGAATCCTACCCGGACCTATCTCCTGGGTCCGCTGCTGAAAGGCGTTTCACGTTCCTTTTACCTCACGCTGCGTATCTTGCCCGCCGGAATGCGCGACCCGATTGGTCTCGCGTATCTTCTCGCGCGTGCCGCCGACACGATCGCGGACACCTCCCTGATTCCGCCGGAGCAACGGCTGCAATTGCTGCTGTCGCTGCGCGCTCAGGTCAACGGCGGGGGGGACCAGGGCGCGTTCCTGCAGCGGATGTCGGTGGAAGTGGCGGCGCAGCAGACGCAGTCGGACGAAAAGGTGTTGCTCGAGTCGCTCGGCCCCGCGCTCGCGATCCTGGCGCAACTCAGCGAGGCGGATCGCAAGGCCGTGCGCGAGATCGTCTCGACGCTCACCGAGGGGATGGAGTTCGATCTGCGTACTTTCCCGGACGAACGTTCGGGGCAGATCGTTGCGCTTCGCGAAGGGTCCGAGCTCGATCGCTACACGTATCTGGTCGCGGGCTGCGTCGGCGAATTCTGGACCCGCATGACTTACGCGCACATGCCGGGCACGCTGAAAAGCTCGCCGGAGACGATGTCGACGATGCTGCGCCGTGGGGTTCGCTTCGGCAAGGCGCTGCAGATGACCAACGTGTTGCGCGACTGCGGCAAGGATTTGCGGATTGGACGCTGCTATCTGCCCGTCGAGATGCTGGATCGATTCGGCCTCACGCCGCAAGACCTGCTCGAGCCGGCCAATTCGTTGCGCGCGCAACCGCTGCTGTTCGAACTGGTCCGTCTGACGCTCGACCACTTCCGCGAGGCGGTCGACTATACGCTGGCGCTTCCGGCGTTCGCCGTCCGCTTAAGGCTGGCGTGCCTGTGGCCGGTGCTCATTGGCCTCGAGACCGTGCTGCTGCTGGTTCATAACGACGCCTGGCTCGATCCGGACAAGGTCTCCAAGATCCAGCGCGGCAAGGTGTACCAGGTGATTGGCTATTCGACGCCGCTGGTGGCGTCGAATACGCTGCTGCGCAGCTGGGCCGACCGGTTGATTGGGCGGATCGAAGCCCGCTTGCAGGGTTGACGGCGCGAGGTTGCGCTTTGGGTGCGCCGCGCTAGCCCGGATAACCGTGGCGTCCCGCTGTCATCCCGAGCGCGCTGACCCGCTCCAGAATGTATCCGTAGCGATAGACGCTGCTCAGGATATAGCCATTGCGCGGCCGCAAATTCAGCTTCGTACGGATCATGGATGCGTGGCTGTCGATCGTCCTCGAGACAAGAGCCGCTTTCTGATTCCAGACCACCTCGCGAATATGCGATATCGAAACCGGCCGGGACATATTCCGGAATAACAATAAGGCGAAATCGTATTGCTTTCGGGTCAGGCCAATAAAATTACCTGATATAAATACTCCTTGTTCGTAATGGTCGAAGCGATATTCGCCGAAACTTTCCTCTGGGATATTTTGTACGGTTGGGTAAATGCGTCCCAGGATCGCGCTGACTCGCGAAATCAGAATGCCGGGCGCAATAGGCCGACACAAGGTATCGTCCGCGCCCGCATTTAAGAGGCACAGCACTTCGGATGTGACTTCGCGGTCCGTACAGACGAGGACCGGCAGCGCGACCGGCAGGTTGGCCCGGATCCGGGTAAGTATCTCGACAAAATTCATCTCCTCCGCCATGCGACCGAGGAGCAGCAATTCGAACGGGCAATGCAGCGCCGTCTTGTACAGGTCCTGCTCGGACCTGAAAAGATGGCATTCGTAGCGTTCGGCTTCCAGATGGAGTTTCAGGAACTCCGCCTCGCTCGCGTAGGCGGTCAGTATGGCGATTCGCATGGTTGAATCCGTCGACGTAAATGATTTGCTGCCGGACGCGACCGGCTTTACGTTATGTAAGCTCCACGTCATGCAGAAGCCGTGTGACGCCGGTCAGCGTTTTTTACGGATATGAAATTAGCATGTGTTAAAAAATAGTCTGTCGACTTTTGTGGAATTTTGTGAAAAACATTGAATGTGAAATGATATTTTTCATTCAATAAGCCACGATGCGTATTATTGGTGGCTATGGGTTTTTATATTCGGCGAACACGGACTTAATTGGAAATTCTGGCGATAGCGGCGACGGTTCCGCATGCCGGCCGCGCGATATAACGCAAAAATCGGATGTTTCCGTTCAGCGGCGCGGCCCGCGCGGTGGCATGATATCGGCCTCACGTCCCCTCTTTTCAGCACCTCCCGAACATGTCGAACCTGATCGTTCATGGCGGTCTCCCGTTACGCGGCGAGATCGAGCCATCCGCCAATAAAAACGCTGTCCTGCCGATTCTTTGCGCCACGTTGCTGACCTGCCAGCCGTTGCGCCTGATCGGCGTCCCCGAGATCACCGACGTCAAGAAGATTCTCGACATCTTCCGCATGCTCGGCAGCGAAGTGTCGATGGACTTCGGCACCGGCATTCTCGAATTGCATCATCACGCCACCGCGTTCGATCCCGTCGCGCACAAGTTGCCGGAGGAGATGCGTTCGTCGATCATGCTCGTCCCGCCGTTGCTGGCGCGTTTCGGCGTGGCGCGTCTCGAGAACGACGTGAAGGGCTGCACGCTCGGCGTGCGCGAGATCGACCCGCACGTCGAGGTGTTCGAGCGCTTCGGCGCACGGGTCGCACGCACGGCGGATTCGCTGATCGTGCGCGCCGAGACGCAGATGAGCGCGAATCAGCATTGGCTGGACTACGCGTCGGTCACCACGACCGAGAACTTCGTTTTGTGCGCGGCATCGGCGAAGGGCACGTCGACGCTGGTCAATGCTGCGTCCGAGCCGCACGTGCAGGAGTTTTGCCGCTTCCTCGCGATGCTGGGTGTCGAGATCGAAGGTATCGGCACCTCGCGTCTGAGCGTGTCGGGCGGCAAGCCGCTCGGCGGCGGCGAGTTCCGCTTCAGCGAGGATTTCCACGAAATCGCCACGTTTCTGGCGCTGGGTGCGATTACCGGCGGCGACATCGTGGTGCGGAATACCGCGCCCGAGCAGTTCCCGCTGATCGACCGGACGTTCGCCAAGTTCGGCGTGGAAGTGGAGCATCGCGACGGCTGGTCCCGCGCGCTTCGCGAAGGGCCGTTGAAGGTCCGCCGGCCGTTCACGCAGAACATCCTCACCAAGGTGGAAGCGGCGCCCTGGCCGTATCTGCCGGTGGACCTGCTGCCTATCTTTATCGCCCTTGGCGTGAAGGCCGAAGGCAGCGCGATGTTCTGGAACAAGGTGTATGACGGCGCCATGGGCTGGTCCGGCGAACTCTCCAAGTTCGGTGCGCACGTGTTCCTGTCCGACCCGCATCGGCTGATCACGTTTGGCGGTTTGACGTTGAGTCCGGCTCGAGTCGAAAGTCCGTACATCATTCGCGTGGCGATCGCGCTGCTGATGGTCGCCGCCAGCATCGAGGGCCGTTCGGAAATCATGAACGCGTTGCCGATCCGCCGCGCGCATCCGCACTTCGTGGAAAACCTGCGCTCGGTCGGGGCAAACGTGGAATGGACCAGCAGCGAATAACCCGCCTTCACTGCACGGTGTAGCCGCGCCCTTGCATGCAGGTTGCGTAGGCGCGCCAGTAGCGCGTCATCGGCGGTTCAGGTGGCGGCATCGGCGGCGCTTTGACTTCGGCCTCGGTGAGCGGCTCGCTGGCGCCACCCAGTTCCGGCACGCCGTTCTTGTCGGTTTTGGGCATCGGCTCACTGGCCTGCGCCGCGGCGGCGGGTGTACCGCTGGCGCTAGCCGGCGCCGCAGTTGCCATCGCCGCGCTGGCCGGCACGCTACCACTGGCCGCCGTCGTACCGCTTGCGGGGAGCGGCGGTTGCGACACCTGGCCCGCCCCGCCAATCCCGACGGCGCCCGAGGCTAGCTTCGGACGCATCGGCGACTGGGCTTCACGCGTGATGTTGACGCCGGACTGACGGCTTGCCGTGCTGTAGCAGGTGGCGGCGTCGACGCTCTGCTGCGATGCGCTCTGGCTGCGGACCGGGTAAACCACGGGCTGCCACGCCGAAGCGGCGCCGCTCAAGGTCAACAGCGCCAGGCTCATCGGGATCGTCATTTTCATCGCAGCGCCTCCTGATGCGGTCTCGCTGCAATCCGTGTCCGGGTTCACGGCCCGAAGGCATGCGGCGCCGCGAACCCATCCCCGCTTCGCGGCTCGCGCTCGACCGGCAATAGATATCGGTTCAGCGTAACACCGGGCCTCTGCGATGAGCGGCGCGATATATCGGCGCTGTCGGCCATTGTGAAGTGCAATTAGGGCAGGGTGGCGGCTTCCGGCGGCGGGCACGAGCGGTGCCGCGCCTCGCTGGCTTCTCTACCCTCACTCGGACTGCCAGGTAAGGTATAGAGACTTAGGGCCTAACGTGCCTCGCCAACCGGTTCGAGCGCGACGGACAGCGCCAGATGGCCGGTCTCCACGCCCATCGTGTTGCGCATCGGCGGGGTGCGGAAGGTTTCGAACTCGGCGCGTTGCGCGGCGGTGCCGATGTCGAGCTGGCCCAGCAGATCGGCCACGATGGCGTAAAGCACCGTCGTATTGCCGTCTTCCACCTTCACCGCGATTCCCAGCGCGCCGTGCGCACCCAGCCGCGCCGTCTGCCCGGACGGCCGGACGCCGATCGCATAGCTCGCGTCCGCTCCCACCTTGGCGACCAGCGCCCCGTCGAAAGCGCGCATCAGCATGGTACAAAAGCGCCCTTCGCCTGCGACCATCTCGGGATAGCCGGTCATCGCACGATAGATGCGCGCGAGCGCAGCGCTGCGTGCAGACGCGGCCTCTCCGGCGGGTTGCGCGGCCGCGTCGGCCAGCTTCGCATATAGCCGCGCCAGACGCTCCAGCGGAAAAGCGGGCGTGGGCAGGTTGCAGCCGTCAATCGCCCACTGGACACTCTCGTCAGGCAGATCGCAGACCTCGGCGACGGTGTGCTTCACGTGCACCTGCAGCGGATGGTCGGGGCGGTGGTAGTCCTGCACGGCCGCACCGAGCGCCTGCGCGCCCGCGAGCATGCCGGCGTGCTTGCCGGAGCAGTTGCTGCATACCGCGCCCGGTGTGAAATCGCGTTTGATCCACGACCGGTAGACGGCGTCCGAAATGGGCGGATGGCCGCCACAGCGCAGATCTGCTTCGCTCGCGTGGGCTTTCGCGATCATCCGGCGGGCGCGCTCGATATGCCGCTCTTCGCTGCTGTGCGAGCCGCACATGAGCGCGAGATCGGCCTCCTCGAAACCGAAGCGCTCGAGTGCGCCGGTTTCGAGCACGGCGAGCGCCTGCGCGGGCTTGGCTGCCGAACGCGCCAGCGTCATCCGCGCCGGATCGCCGAACGCGTAAAGCAGACGCCCTTGCGCATCGACCACCGCGACGTGCGCCCTATGGGTGTTTTCGATCGCGTCGCCGCGATAGGTCGTAGCCGCAATTGGCCCGGTTGCGCCCGCAGTCATCGAGGTCTCTCCTGGACAGTGTTTGGAATGCAGCGGATTTTACGTTTTATATCGCGAAAACCAAACCCTGATGAGTGCGGGGCTCTGTGGATTGGTCAGGTCATACGGGTGTCAGCGAGCGGACCCGAATATGTCACAACCGGGTCGCATTCTTGAAGGAGCAGCACCCGTATTTGTATGATGAATAAGGTACTAATTACTGACTTAAAATTGAATTGAAATGGATGGAAATGTGCAGAGGATTTCGCGGCGAATTTTAGTCAGGGAAAATTCGCAGTATTCGCGCGACTCGCTACTCGTTAAGCGTGCCAAGAATCCGGTCAATTTCGTCGAACTGGGCCGGTGACAATTGATGGTTTTGCATGACGCTTTGCAGGCGCTTGCGCCAATAGGCGCGAGGCAAGCCCGAGCGGTCCAGATCGGACACCGACAGGCGCTCGATTACAAGCCGGATATGCATGATTTCGCTGTGGACGAGTTTTGCCGAATGCGCGCCTGACATTTTCGACTGCTCGCCAATGCACAAACCTCTCTCGGAGATTATTCCCATTGTCGCTTGCCGCCGAGTAGGTGACGCCGCGCAAAAAGCCCCGGAACGCGTCGTCGACTCGAATGCGGCCTCCTGTCGCTATTTTTCGTGGTGGGGCGCACCGTGAATCAGGAACGCCGCGTACCGAATAATTAATTTGTTCGGCTCTACCGAACCGTGTTCGGCAGTAGTTTTATGGTAATTTCCAGATTAGTGACTGTCAATATGAGATGTGGGATGCTATCGGGGCAGTTTCATCAATCAGACGGAATCAAAACAAAATGACAGATGCAGTTCAAACTGCAGAGGACCGATACGCGTTACGCAGTGTTAATCGCGCGCTCGATGTCCTTGAGGCCTTGGGGAAGGCCGGCAACGAGGGGATGACCGTCGCGGGAGTGGCTGAGCAGATCGGCGTATCGAAGAGCACCGCGTTTGCGCTATTGCAGACGTTGTTGCTGCGCCACTTCGTAGCCGATGTCCGGCTTGGCGGTTCGCGTCGTTACCGGTTAGGACTGTCGCTGGTCTTTCTGGGCGATCGCGCCGCGGAAGATGTCGCCGTTTCGCAGCTTGCGATGCCGGTGCTGCGCGATCTCACCGCGCTGACCGGCTTGACTTCGCGCCTAGCGATTCTCGATCATGGCTACGCGGTGGCGATCAGCCGCGTCGACGCGCCCGGCATCTTGCGGATCGCGTCCGCGCTGGGGCAACGCGAACTGCCGCATTGCTCGGCGCTCGGTAAATCGCTGCTGGCGCTGCTGCCGCCGGCGCGGGTCGTCAAACTGCTGGCGCAAACCGGTATGCCGCGGCGCACCGAATACACCCTCGTGACACCCGCCGAATTGATGACCGATCTGTTGCTGGTTGCCCAGCGCGGCTATGCGTTCGATAACGAAGAGGACAACATCGGCGTGGTGTGTATCGGCGCGGCCATTACCAACCGCGAAGGCGAGGGCGTTGCGGCGATCAGCGTGACCACGCTGAAAAGCGGTTTGAGCGACGACGACCTGCATGAGCTGGGCCGCACGCTGCGAAGACACGCGGATAGGGTAAGCCGGATGCTCGGTGCCGAAGTGGATCCGGAAGTCCTTACACTTCAAACGACCTAGGCCAGGACAACGAGAGGATTGCCTTGACGCGACACCACGGTACGGCGTACCGGCCGGTTGCGTGCGCGGGGCATTGGCACGAAGGAATTCCATGCTGACAACATTTCTGGCCCTGTTCGATTGGCACGGTGCAGGCGACTACATGCCCGCTCTGCTAAGAGGCGCGGCCACCAGTCTCGCGCTCACCGCATGCATCATGTTGATCAGCTTGCCGCTCGGGCTCGTGATCGCGCTCGTCAAACTGGGTCGCTCGCGGATCTTGCGCACCTGTGCATCGACCTATATCGAGGTGATCCGCGGGACGCCCGCGCTACTGCAACTGTTCTACATCTATTTCGTTCTGCCTTCGTTCGGGATTCGTTTCGATCCGTTTACAGCGGGCGTGATCGGACTGTCGATCAATTATTCGGCTTATCTCGCCGAGGTCTACCGCGCCGGCATCGCCGCCGTTCCGCAAGGCCAGATCGAAGCCGCCAAGGCCCTCGGCATGTCGCGCCGCAAGATGCTGCGCCTGATCGTGCTGCCTCAGGCGATTCGCGTGGTGGTTCCGCCGCTCGGCAATTACGGCATTTCGTTGTTCAAGGACACCTCGCTGGTTTCGATCGTCACCGTCAAAGAGCTGATTTTCACGGGGCAAATCGTTTCGTCGACCAACTTCCAGTACGCGACCGTGTTCACGATCATCGGGGCGATCTACCTCGCGTTTTCGTATCCGAGCGCGTTGCTGGTGCGCTGGCTCGAACGGCGCATGAGCGTCGGCGGCAAGGCGAAGCCGGCGGGTAGCGCGGCGCAGGCCACGGCGGCGACGCAATGATCCGTCTCGAGCGTGTCAACAAGCATTTCGGCGAGCTGCATGCGTTGAAGGACGTGTCGCTCAGCGTCGCCAAAGGCGAGGTGCTGAGTGTCGTCGGACCGTCCGGATCGGGCAAGTCGACGATGCTTCGCTGCATGAATCATCTGGAAACCATCGACAGCGGCACGATCTATTTCGATGAGGTACCGGTCTACCAAAACCTCCAGAGGTGTAGACGGCGTGCCGATAGCGACCGGGCGGTCGAGGCGATCCGGGCCAAGGTCGGCATGGTGTTTCAATCCTTCAACCTGTTCTCGCATTTGAGCGTGATCGAAAACATCACGGTTGCGCCGATTCACGTCCTCGGTCGTTCGTTATCCGATGCAACGCGTGAGGCCAATGTTTTGCTCGACAAGGTCGGTCTGCTCGCGAAGGCGAACGCCTACCCGCACGAGTTGAGCGGCGGGCAGCAGCAGCGCGTGGCGATCGCGCGTGCGCTTGCCATGCAGCCGGAAGCCATGCTGTTCGACGAGGTGACGTCGGCGCTCGATCCGGAGCTGGTAGGCGAGGTGTTGCGTGTGATGCGTACGCTTGCCGACGAAGGCATGACGATGGTCGTCGTCACGCACGAGATGGGTTTTGCGCGCGAAGTGTCCGATCGCATTGTGTTCATGGCGGATGGACGCATTGTCGAAGAGGGCGAGCCGGCGGCGTTTTTTGCCGCGCCTCAGCAAGGACGCACCCGCGAATTCCTGCGCTCGCTGTGGGAGCGAAACCGGCAACTAGGCGGGACAGTGAGCCCGTAAGCCTGCTTAAGACCAAAACTTAAAAACGACCTGGGAGCGCTCCATGAGAATGACATCGCTAATGTTTGCTTCGATGATGGCGGCTCTGCTTTCTATCTCTCCCGCCCGGGGCGCCGATGGCGCCGCGCTCAGCAGCACGCGTTTCGACGGCGGCGACGGCTCGTTCAAGCGCGCGCTCGAAAACGGCATCACCTTCGTGATTGCCTCCGATCCGCCTTCGACGTTTCAGGACAGCAAGACCAACAGCTTCGATGGGGCCGACGTGCGCATCTTTCGCGAGATCGCCAAACGCCTCGGCATCACCAAGGTCAGCTGGAATATCGTGCCCTTCGACGCGATGATCCCCACGTTATTGTCCGGTCGCGCCGACGTGATCGTGGATAACCTGCATGAGACGGAGGCGCGCCTGCATGTCGTGGCGTTCACGAGTCCGGCCTACTGGTACGGGTCGGGCATCGCGGTGCCGCGCGGCAATCCCGCGAAGATTCACACGTGGGCCGATTTTGCCGGCCATACCATCGGGACCTTGCGCGGCAGCATCAACCACCAGTTGCTCAGCCAGCGCAAAGACCTGAAAGAGCTGAAGCTTTATACGAGCAACGAGGCTGAATTCGCCGATCTGCTAGCCGGACGTCTCGACGTGGCGATGGAAGACGACATCAAGATCTCGCAGTTCCTGAAGCAGCATCCCACTGCTCCCATGCAGATCGTGACGGACTACACGCCGCTGCCGCAGGAATACGGTTACGCACGCTACGCGCTGCGCAAGAACGATGTCGATCTGAACAACGCCGTATCTCGCGCGCTCGATGAAATCCGCGCTGACGGCACGCTGAGGGCGATCATCTCGCAGTTCGGCTATACCGACCGCAACCTCTGGTACTTCCCCGTCAAGAACTGACGTACGCGATTGGCCGCTGCACTGCGCGCCCGGCGTGGCGGCAATCCATCGCACCGCGCAAAATCCGCACAGCTCGAACTTCACCGTACAATCACGCCTTCGCAAATCGTACGGTTCGAACCGTGCGCCGCGCGGCGTTTGCCATTCCTCGAATCGAAACCCGAAATACTTGTGACCTCCTCCACCAACGCTTCTGCCTCCGCCCCGCGTAAATCGCTGACCATCATCCAGACGCTCGTCATGGTCGGCACGGCCGGATTGATCGGCTCCTTGCTGGTGAAACTGCTGGTCTAGTCGCGCGCTGGGGTGCAGCCATCGCTGAGCGTACTTTGTATCAATTTGCGTAATAATATTTCGCAAATAGGGTGATTACTCCAGATGGGTTGCATAACTAGAATGCAATCACTGGCTGCGAACAAGGTGTTCGCAGCGGCAGAAAATAAAATCTGGAGGTCGTAACCATGAAGTCGCTCATTCAAGCCGTTGCTGTCGCCGCCGCACTCGTCGTTCCGGTCGCATCGTTTGCCCAACAGTCGAACGCCCCTGTCACCCGCGCCCAGGTGCGTGCCGAGCTGGTTCAGCTCGAACAGGCCGGCTACCGCCCGGGCATCTCGGATCCCTTCTATCCGGCCAACATTCAGGCTGCGGAAGCGCGCGTGTCGGAGCAAAACAGCTCGGCCAGCGCCTACGGCGGCGTGGCCAATGCCACCGCAGTCGGTGTGCACGCTACCGCTCCCGCCGCTTCGACCGGCGTAAAGCCGGTGTATTTCGGCCAGTAAGTTTGGCCAATAAGCGGTTGACGGCGGCCCGTCCGGCCGCCGCTCGCCGGCTAGCGGATGCGCAATATCCTTGCGCACCGCCCAAACGCAAACAGGCTCGTTCGCGGCATCACCGCCGCTAACGAGCCTGTTTCGTTTGTTTCGATACCTCCGCCATTGGAATCCCGATGGCTTCGCTCAGACCTCCACGGTCTGAGCGCTTTTTCGTCTCAGGCGGCGACCGCTTCTTCCACCGAGGCGGTGAGCAGCACCGGAATCGACTTCGACGTCGGCGTGCCGGCGCCATCCGCGACCGACGACAGCGGCACCAGCGGATTCGTCTCCGGGTAGTAGGCGCCCAGACAGCCGCGCGGAATGTCGTACTCGACCAGCAGGAAGCTGTCCGCGCGCCGCTCGACGCCGTCGTCCCACACGCTGGTGATGTCTACGCGCTGGCCGGCCGCGAAGCCGAGCATCGCAAGGTCGTCCTTGTTGGCGAACAGCACGCGGCGCTGACCGTAGACGCCACGATAGCGATCGTCGAGACCGTAGATGGTGGTGTTGTACTGGTCGTGCGAGCGGGTGGTCATCAGCGTCATCAGGCGCTCGCCATGACGGCTGCGGGCGCGGTGAATCGGCGTGTCGACGGAGATCTCGTGCACGACGAACTGCGCCTTGTTGCTCGGTGTCTTCCAGATCCGGTCGCGCGAGGCGACGCCCAGATGGAACCCGCCTGGCGTCTTGAGCCGCTCGTTGTAGTTCTCGAAGCCGTCGAACACCTTTTCGATGCCGTCGCGGATCAGCGCGTAGTCGTTGGTCTGGGCGCGCCAATCGACCTTGGCGCTGCCGAGGGTCGCCTCCGCCATGCGCGCGACGATCGCGATCTCCGACAGCAGATTCGGCGAGGCCGGCTTGTTCATGCCGTACGAGATGTGCACCATGCTGAACGAATCTTCGACGCTCACGCCTTGCGCCACGCCGTTCTGGATGTCGATCTCCGTGCGGCCGAGCGTGGGCAGGATCAGCGCATCGCGACCGTGGATGAGGTGGCTGCGGTTCAGCTTGGTGGTGATGTGCACGGTCAGATCGCACGAACGCATGGCTTCCCACGTACGCGGCGTGTCCGGCGTCGCGATCGAGAAATTGCCGCCCAGGCCGATAAACACCTTCACCTTGCCGTCGAGCATGGCCTGAATCGAGTTCACGACGTCGAGGCCGTGTTCGCGCGGCGGCTCGAAGTCGTACACCTTGCCGAGACGGTCGAGGAACGCCTGGGTCGGACGCTCTTCAATCCCCACCGTGCGGTCGCCCTGCACGTTCGAGTGGCCGCGCACCGGGCACAGACCCGCGCCGCGCTTGCCGATCATGCCGCGCATCATCATCAGGTTCGACAGGATCTGGATCGTCGGCACCGAATTCTTATGCTGCGTGAGGCCCATGCCCCAGGTGGAGATGACCGCTTTGCCCTTGACGTAGATGTCGGCGAGCTTGAGCACGTCCTCCATCGGCACGCCTGCTTCGGCGACGATGGTGTCCCAGCTTTCGGCGCGCAGATCGTCGGCGAAGGCGTCGAAGCCCACCGTGTGCTCGGCGATGAAGTCCACGTCCAGCACGCGTTCAGCGCCGTTCGCGAGTGCCGCGTCGTCCAGTTCGATCACGCGCTTGGCGACGCCCTTGATCAGTGCGAAGTCGCCGCCCACCTTCGGGCGAATGAACACGGAGCTGATCTGGGTGCTGCCCATGGTCAGCATTTCAACCGGGTGCTGCGGGCTGGCGAAGCGCTCGAGGCCGCGCTCCTTAAGCGGGTTGATCGACACGATGGTCGCGCCGCGCTTGGCGCACTCGCGCAGTTCGCCGAGCATCCGTGGATGGTTGGTAGCCGGGTTCTGGCCGAAGATCAGCAGCGTGTCGGCGTGTTCCAGATCGTCCATCGTGACCGTGCCCTTGCCGACCCCCACCGTGCCCGGCAGGCCGCGGCTGGTGGCCTCGTGGCACATGTTCGAGCAGTCCGGGAAGTTGTTGGTGCCGTACATGCGCACAAACAGCTGGAACAGGAACGCGGCTTCGTTGCTGGCGCGCCCCGAGGTGTAGAAGGCGGCGCGGTCGGGATCGTCGAGGGCTTTCAGATGACGCGCGATCAGATCGAAGGCTTCGTCCCAGCCTATCGGCACGTAGCGGTCGAGCATCGCGTCGTAGACCATCGGATCGGTCAGGCGGCCGTGCTGCTCGAGTTCGTAGTCGGACTGCGTCATCAGTTCTGCGACGGTGTACTGCTCGAAGAACGCGGGTGTGACGCGCTTGCTGGTGGCCTCGGCGGCGACGGCCTTGACGCCGTTTTCGCAGAATTCGAAGGTCGATGCGTGTTCCCGATCCGGCCAGGCACAGCCCGGACAATCGAAGCCATCCGGCTGGTTCTGCTTGAACAAGGTCTTGTAGTTGCCGCCGGCGACCTTCTCCTTGATGAGGTTGATCGCGACGTACTTGAGCGCTCCCCAACCCGCTGCGGGGTGGGTGTACGGCTCGATGCGCGCTTCGGGTTTCTTCATGACCTGTTGTTTGGAATGGGCGGATTTGCCGATGAACGCAAGCTTACTGTGTTCCGAAAAGATGGCGGAACACAGAAAACTGGAAAGGCGAGGGATACAGTTTCTTGAGATTTGTCATAGACTTCGGTCATTCCCCTTGTCCTATGTTGTTGTCGACCCTTGAAGCTCTACGAAAAACTCGCCGATGAAATCGGCGAAGCCGTCCGCCGCGGCGTGTTCGCGGCGGGCGAGCGGATTCCCTCGGTGCGGCAGTCGAGCCAGCAGCACGGCGTCAGCATCAAGACCGTGCTGCACGCGTATGCCTTGCTGGAAGGCCGCGGGCTGATCGAAACGCGGCCGCAATCGGGCTATTTCGTGCGCGAACCGGCGGCGGCGCCCCAGAACGAGCGGGAACAGGCGGCGCCGCCTGCGCCCGCTTCGGAAGTCGATGTGAGCCGGCTCGTGCTGTCCACGCTACGCAGCATCCGCGCGCACGACGCGGTGCCGCTCGGCTCGCCGTACCCCGATCCCACGCTGTTCCCCTGGCGGCGCATCAACCAGTACGCGAACGCGATTGCCCGCCGTCATTCGAGCTGGAACCTGATCGACGACCTGCCGCCCGGCAATCCGGAACTGATCCGCCAGATTGCGCGGCGCTACGCCGAAAACGGTGTGCCGGTGGACCCGGACGAAATCATCATCACGCTCGGCGCCACCGAGGCGATCAATCTGAGCCTGCAGGCCGTGGCAAAACCGGGCGACACGGTGGTGGTCGAGTCGCCGACTTACTACGCGATGCTGCACGCCATCGAACGCCTGGGCATGCGCGCGATTGCCGTGGCGACGCACCCGACCGAGGGGATCGACATCGAGGTGCTGGCGCAGATTATCGGCGAACAAAAAATCGCGGCGTGCATGGTGATGCCGAACTTCCAGAATCCGCTGGGTTTTCAGATGCCCGACGAACGGAAGAAGCAGCTTGTCGACCTGCTCACGGCGCACGATATTCCCGTGATCGAAAACGACGTCTATCAGGAACTGTATTTCGGCGAAGCGCGGCCGACGACGCTCAAGAACTTCGACACCAAGGGCCTTGTCTTGCACTGTGCTTCGTTTTCGAAGAGCCTGACCGCGTCGTACCGGATCGGCTGGGCGATGCCGGGCCGCTACCGCCCGCAGGTCGAAAAGCTCAAGTTCCTGAACACGCTGACGACGCCTTCGGTGCCGCAGGTGGCCGTCGCCGACTATCTGCGCCAGGACGGCTATGATCGCCACTTGCGGCATGTGCGCAAGCTGTACCGGCAGCAGGCCCGGTTGATGAGTGCGATGGTGCTGCGGTTTTTTCCGTCGGGTACGCGCATCTCTTCGCCGCAGGGCGGCTACGTGCTGTGGGTGCAGATGCCCGAGCGCGTCGATTCGATGCGGCTTTATCAGGCGGCGCTCGCGCGCGGCATCACGGTGGGGCCGGGCTACATGTTTTCGACGCGTAACGATTTCCGCTATTTCATCCGGCTGAACTATAGCTACCCCTGGACCGCGCAGACGGAAGCGGCGCTCAGGACGCTAGGCGGCCTCGTTGCAGAGATGGCTTGAGGAGACCCCGATGAACGACGAAGTCGATCCGATGCTGGTGGCGGTGCTGATGCAACTGTGGCGTGCGCTGGAGGAAACGCCGGGGCGCGACTGGTCGCTGGCGAAGCTCTCGAAGCAGGCCGGCGTGCCGATGAGCGCGCTGCGGCGCCAACTGACGGCCTTGGTGGAGGGCGGCATCGCCGAGACGACCTTTACCGAGGAAGGCACCGGCACCGCGCGCTTGAGCGAGGCGGGCCGCAGTTTGTGCGCCGAGCTGTTTCGCGATTCCACGCAGTGACCTCAGCTTCGCGGCGGTGAGGCGGCGCATGCGTCGCTGCGTTGAGCGCGTCTTTTTGGTACCTTATAGTTGCCTGGCTAACTATTTGAGGGTCGCATGTGGACGTGCGGCTATTTCACCATGAAACGTATTGCAGCTTTTTCTCTCGCGACCTGGTCGGCCGCCGCCATTCTGTATTTTGGCCAACACTCCGTTGCATTGATCGCGTTGAGCGGAGTGGTCGTGCTGGGCGGCTTCGACATGCTGCGTCCGTAATTCCGTCACGCGCCGGACTTGCGATAGATTTTGCCGAAATAGAACGGTGTCCTGATTGAATCGGAATAGTATGCCGGGTCGGCGTTTTACGTGGCAAAGATAATCGGCGGATCAAACAATCTTCGAAGAATGCAAAATGCTTTCAACCTGGTAAGCAGTACAACTTGATCTGCGCGTCAGATTGCTCGCCCGCTATATAGGCTGGCGCGTTAGACACGGATTAACCTGTTCGACTCTCGATTTTGGCGTAAAAGCACTACCGGACTGCGAATAGACTCGGTTTAAGTCGAGTCGGGCCTGCGGCCGCACGAGCGGGACCGTAACAAGGTGAATCGCCGATGACAACAGTACGAGACCTGGCGTTGCCTCCGGAGCGTATGATGCGTGGCCTCGCCGCCTTGCCATCTACGTCTGCGCCGGTGCGCCTGCTCGATGAGTGTGCGGCCCGCTCCATTTTCCATGAACCGTGGTGGCTCGATATCGCAACGGATGGCAACTGGAGCGTAGCCAAGGTCGTGCGTGGCGCCGAGTTGCTTGGCGAATTGCCTTACTACTCCGCGCACAAGGGTGTGTGGCGGATTTCGCAGCTTCCTCCGCTCACGCGCACCCTCGGCCCAGTCATTTCCCCCCTTGGCGTCGACAGCGTTCACGAGCAGCATCATCGACTGAGCGTCACGGCGGAACTGATCGAGCAACTGCCGCGTTTCGATAGCTTCGTGCAGATCTTCGATCCGCGAGTCGAAGACGCGCTTGCATTTGCCTTGCATGGCTTTACCGTGTCCGCACGCTATACCTTTCAGATCGCCCCGGATTGCACCATACCGGAGGCCTGGGCGCGTCTGCACGGTAAAACGCGTAATGTCATTCGCAGCGCCGACAAGAAGCTGACCGTCGCCCCTATCGCCACACCCAGCGAATTTCTGCAGTTCTACGAAGCGAATCTGGCGGAGCGTTCGCGCACGAATGTTTACGGATCGGTAGTGATGCGCCAGCTCGTGAATGCGTTTGTGGAACGCAAGGCCGGACATCTGCTGGGTGCCTATGGTCCGGGTGGGACACTGGTCGCCGCGATCGGTCTCGTCTGGGACCGTCATGCGATGTATTACCTGCTTTCGTCGCGCGCGCTGGCGGCGCATGGCGGCTCGATCAGCCTGTTGATCTGGACGGCGATCCAGCATGCCATCGAGCGCAAGCTGACGTTCGATTTCGACGGCTTTTCCAGCCCTGCCACCTTCAACTTCCTCGATGGCTTCGGCGGCGTTCTGAAGCAGCGGCTGGGGGTGGAGCGGCTTAGCACGATGTATTCGGTGGCGCGCATTCTCAAGCGGCGCATCGCGCCCGGCTCGAGCGCGGTGTTTGCGCCTAACCTCTGATCTCTGATACGCCTGATTTCCAGTCGTCCTGCTTCGTAAAGGCAGCGCGCGGCGATGCGCAGGCCGGCCGCGTCGCTTAGGCCACCTCTTGCGTGCGGCCGGCCGAGCCGATCATGGATTCCGCCAGTTCAATGGTGTTCGACGCAAAGAGCGCTGGTGTCCAACGCCTGACCGAGGTGAGCGCGTTAGCCGAAAAGCGCTCGCGCAACGCGCTGTTGTTGCCCAGTTGCGTGATCCTCGCCGCCAGCGCGGACTCGTCACCAGGTTCGACGATGAAGCCATTGACGCCGTCATGGACGAGTTCGTTCGCCACGCCGCAGGCGTGCGTGACGATGGCTGGCGTGCCCGCCGCAAAGGCCTCGTTGACACATAGGCCCCATTGATCGAACTGGCTTGCGAGCACGATGAAATCGGCGAGCGCGTAGAGACCCGGCATATGCTGGTTCGGCACTGAACTCAGAATGACCACGTGCTTCGCGAGACCGAGCCGGTCGATCTGCTCCAGCAGTGCATCCTTGCACGGACCTTGCCCGACCAGCACCAGCGAAACCCCTACGGCATGCAGTCCAGACTGAAAGAACGCGGCAATCAGCAGGTCGATATTCTTGCGCGCCACGAAGCGGCTCACGCATAGCACGTAGCGCGGCGGCAGCGCGAAGCGCATGCGGATTTCCGGTGCCTCCAGAACCGCCTCGCGCGACATCCTCGAAAAATACTCGACGTCGATGACGTCGAAACCGATGCGCGATCGCTCCATCGGTATACCTAACGATTCGGCGTAGGTCCGGTGCTTTTCGCCGGCCACCAGGGCCGCGTCGAACTTCGACACCAGCACGCGCTTCACGCGTTCCTTGATGGCGTAGCGCGTGCCGTCGTCGGCTTTCGAGTCCGACATGTACATCAGCGAAAAGCGGCGCGTCAGCGCCTTCAGAATGCACAGGACGATTGAGTAATTGGTGTTGTAGCCCAGCGTGACGACGACATCCGGTGCGAACGAGCGGAACACCGACAGCAGTCTGACCGCGACGCGTAAGGTATGGCCGTCGCCCTCGCTGGCCTCCTTGAGCAGCGTGACACAGTTCGCAGGATGAGTATCGAAGAAGGCGGCGCGGCGGTCCTGGGGGAAGCCGTAGACGCCAGATTTGCCGAACACTTCGACAAGAAACACCTCATGACCTCGGCCTTGGGCCAGCCGCTCAAGCGCCTGGTACCGCGGTACTTGATAGTCACCCAGATTGCCGACGACGAATAGGACTCGCATGGAAGGGCCAATTGATCGGGGTTGGGTTGGCAGGATGCTCAGGTTACCAGCACGTCACTTGTCTCCTCGCCCGGTCTGGCGCGGTCGCATGGCTTCGCGAGTACCTTGCCGGCTGATCGGTCTCTGGTGTTCATCGTAACCTGCTGACGGTGCAGGCCGGAGCCTTGTCCGCTGACGGCGAGGGTTTGGCGGATAAATCGGACCATTGGATCACGCGTGGCTTTTCCTGCCCGCAACGTCGATCTGCAAGCCGATATGCAACGCGCACCGCTTCTGTCTTCAGCTTCTGTCTTCAGTCACGGCGGATTGGCGCTGTTCTGGGTGGCGCGCACAGTGCGGGTGTATGACGCGATCATCGTCGCGAGTTCCTGCGCCGCCGGTGTCACGGGAATAGCCGCGCGCTGCAGCAAGCAGACGTTCTGCTCGACGGCGCGCTCGCGCACGGGGACCGTGGTCAGCGTCTGAGCGAACAGCGGATGCCGCGCCACAATCGACGATTCAAGCGAGAGGCAATCCGTCTCCCCGACCAGGTGCAGGCTCTCGAACAACCCCTCGACCGTCGCCAGGATCCTGGGCGGCGGCAAACCGTGGCTTTCAAAAAAATTGTTGAGACGGTTGGCCTGTGGGTCGTCTGTCAGGTTCGGCGAGCGGGTGGCGATCCACGTGCAGTCCGTCAATTTGGCGAGCGAAGTCGCCCTGGCTTTCGGATGACCGCGCCGGCATACGACCACCGGATCGGACGGGTAGAGCGTGGTCACGGAGAGATCGGTCGTGTCCGTGTACTTCGAAACCAGTGCGGCAGCGAAGTCCAGCGTGCCTTCGCGGATCCACGCAATCATCATGCGTGAGGTGCCCGTGCGCAGATGCACGGCCACCCGCGGAAAACGCGTACGGAATTCGGTCAGGACCGGTGCCAGTGCATCGATCAGCGGCTCGGTGGTCATGCCGAACGAGACCTCGCCGACATAGTCGCCACGCAACTGCTGCACCTCCTGCTCGACGCGCTCGCACTCGCCGAGAATCGCCCCGGCCCGCTGCAACAGCCGTTGACCCAGCGCTGTCAGTGCGATGCCGCGGTTAGTGCGGGTGAACAGCGTTGCGCCGAGGATCAGCTCGAGATTCTGCAATTGCTGGGTGACGCCGCTTTGTGCCGTGCCGAGTGCCCGCGATGCCGCACGAATGCTGCCGTGCTCGGCTATCGCGGTGAACACGCGCAACTGGGAGATCGTCAGGGCCATGGCGGTAGCGAGAGGGGTGATCGGTAAAGGTGATCATGATAGCCCGCCAGGGACTTCTTCGATGCACCGGCGAGGGTTAGCATGAGCCCGGACCACACCTCTCCCCATTCACCTCCTTACCCGACCGGCTCTCCATGAAGACTCCGTTGATGATCCTGATCGCCGCGCTGAGTTTCAGCAGCGGTGCGTTTGCGGCTGACGGCAACACGCTGCGGCTTGGCATCGATCCAAGTTACCCGCCGATGGACGCCAAAGCGCCGGACGGCAGCGTGAAGGGTTTCGACGTCGATCTCGGCAACGAAATCTGCCGGCGCATCCACGCGCATTGCCAATGGGTCGAGCTGGAGTTCTCCGGGATGATTCCGGCGCTGCAGGCGCGCAAGATCGACGCGATCATGTCGTCAATGGCGATTACCGCCAAGCGCGAGCAACAGATTCTGTTCTCCTCGAAGCTGTTCCAGTTCAAGTCGCACCTGGTGGCGAAGCAAGGCTCGGGGCTGAGCGATTCGGTGGCATCGCTGGCCGGCAAGCAGATTGGCGTGCAGTCGGGTACGCAGTTCGAGACCTATGCGCAGGCCAATTGGGCGCCCCACGGCGTCAACGTGGTGGCGTACAAGAGCCAGGATGAGGTCTTCACCGATCTGATCAACGGTCGTCTGGACGGCGCGTTGCTGGGCACGGTGGAAGCCGATCAGGGCTTTCTGCGCACGCCAGCCGGCAAGGGTTTTGCGTTTGTCGGCGCACCGCTTTCGATGGGCGATCGCGGCGTAGGCATCGGCCTGCGCAAGGACGAGACGGCCTTGCAGGCGTCCATCAACGACGCCATCGCCTCGATGCTCAAGGACGGCACCTACGCGCAGATCGCCCACAAGTACTTCGATTTCGATCCGTACGGCGGCAATTGAAATTGAGCGCTGCGATTGCATTGCGGCGCCTATCCACAGTGAGTCCCCACCTCATTTGCACATGAAAAAACAGTCGATTCCGCTTCTGTCGCCCGCTATCGGTACGCATCGCGAACTGGTGAGCTTCCATTTCGGTCCCACGGATAGTGGCCAGAAAATCTACTTGCAGTCCACCCTGCACGCCGACGAGACGCCGGCGATGCTGACCACGGTGCTGTTGAAGCGCCGCCTGCTTGAACTCGAGGCCCAAGGCGCGCTGGCTGCCGAGATCGTGGTGGTGCCGGTCGCCAATCCGGTGGGACTCGGGCAATACGTGTTGGGGCAGTTCCTCGGACGTTTCGATCTGGGCAGCGGCAAGAATTTCAACCGCCATTTCCTGCAGTTCACGCGCTTGCTGGAGCGCGCCAAGGGCACGCTCGGCCCGGACGTGGCGGCTAACCGCCAGCTCGTCCGGCAGCTGATCAGCGAACAACTGGAACAGCACAAGCCGCTGACCGAGTTCGAATCGTTGCAACTGGCCTTGCTGAAGCTCTCGTTCGATGCGGACGTGGTGATCGATCTGCATTGCTCGCTGGAGGCGGTGATGCACGTGTACACGAGCGAGTCCGCATGGTCCGACTTCGAGCCGCTCGCACGGTATCTCGGTTCGCGAGCATCGTTACTCGCCACCGACTCGGGCGGTGAAGCCTTCGACGAGACGCACAGTTTGTTGTGGTGGCAACTGCAGCAAAACCTGCCGGCGCATCAACCGGTCGACAACGGTGCGATTGCGGTGACGGTGGAATGCCGTGGCCAGCGCGATGTGTCGTACGCGGTGGCGCAGCAGGATGCGGACGCGCTGATCGATTACCTGACGTACCGCAAGGCGATTCGCGGTGAGGCGAAGCCGCTTCCCGAGTTGCTCACGCCGGCGACGCCGCTTGCCGGCAGCGAACAGTTCTATGCACCGGTGAGCGGGATTCTGGTACACCGGGCGAACATCGGCGACACCATCCGCGTGGGCGATCCGCTGTTCGATATCGTCGATCCGTTGACGGACGAGACCACCACGATCAGCAGCAAGACAGAGGGTATTTTCTACATGCGCCGCGCGATTCGCTTCGTCACCGCGGGTGCGCCGCTGGGGCGGGTGACCGGCACGCGTGCGGTGCGCACCGGAGTGCTGCTGGGGGCGTGACGGGCATGCCGTCCATCCGCTGAACCCGCCGGACGTCGATCTTGCACGCCCCTCTTGCGAGGCGCGTGTCGATCGATGCCCGGCGGCACCTCAGAGACTTCAGACCACGGTCAAGGTCGGCGCCACAGCGGCCGGATCGCTGATGCTCGGACGGCCGTTTTCGACGTGGCCGGCGAGGCGGCGAGCGAAGCTGGCGTCTTCAGCGCTGCTGACCGTGAGATCGTACCAGTGATGGCTCGACGCCAGCACCCATGCCTCTTCGATCTCCGCACCACTCGGCACGATCACCTGACGCGGACGCGCGCCGTAGGCGTTGTCCGTCACCGTCAGGCGCGCAATGCCGCGGCCCTTGTTGCTGAACTTCAGGAACACGTTACCGTTCGCCACGTCGTAATGCGTGCGGACTTCCGGCAGCGACGGCTTGCTGTTGTTCGTCTGCGTCTGAGCCGCGTTGCCGGCGAACTTGCGCACAAAGCCGTTCGGGCCGAACACTTCGAACGTGTACACGCCGCTGGTCGTCGTCAGGTCGAAGGTTTCCTTCAAGGACTTGCCGGCTTCGACGGTGTAGCGCCACGGTCCGTCCGTGCGATTGGTTGCGTACACATAGAAGTGCGCGCCTTGCTCGCCGGTGTTGGCCAGTTCGATCGTGAAGGTGTTTTGCGTGGCTTCGAGACGACCGTTCACATGCAGCTCATACGGCAGCGCGCGGGCAAAGCGGATGCCGGATTCCTGCGCGTCGAACGGACCCGGCGTGGCAGGCACCACAGGCTTCGGGTTCGTCGCGCATTGGTTGTTGGCGGTCGTGATGTAGTTGCTCGTATCCGGCAGCGGCGGCATCGTCGCGTCCGGCGTGCGGAAGTCGAACGCCTTCGTCAGATCGCCGCAGACGGCACGGCGCCATTCCGTGATGTTCGGCTCGTACACGCCAAAACGCTTTTCGATGAAGCGGATTACCGAGGTGTGATCGAACACCTGCGAGCAGACAAAGCCACCCTTGGTCCACGGCGAGACGATTGTCATCGGCACGCGCGGTCCAAGGCCGAAGGGCAGGCCGTCGGCGGTGTAGCTGCCGCCGCGGTAGGGGTTCACGACGTTGTGAATCTCGCCTTCCACGCTGACTGTCGACTGACCCTGTGCTGCCGTCGTGGCCGGTTGCGGCGGCACGATGTGATCGAAGAAGCCGTCGTTCTCGTCGTACATGATGAACAGCACGGTCTTGCTCCAGACTTCCGGATTCGACGTGAGCGCATCGAGAATCTGCGAGGTGTATTCCGCACCGTATGCCGGCGTGTAGCTCGGATGTTCCGAGTAGGCGGCCGGCGGGCACAGCCACGAGACCTGCGGCAGGTTGCCTGCCAGCACGTCGTTCTTCAGGTCGACGATGGTGCGCACGGTCTGTGCGCGTTCGTACAGCGCCGAACCCGGCTGGGCGTTGATGTAGTTGACGAAGTTCTGCAGCACGTTGGTGCCGTAGTTGCCGTTCAGCGGATCGGCGCCCGTCAGGCCCTGCTGGTAGACCTGCCACGTGATGCCGGCGGCCTGCAGCCGTTCCGGGTACGTCGTCCACGACAGCAACTGATATTGCGGCGGACCGTCGCCGTCCACGTAGTCGTTGTTGTCGAGCAGCGGGCCGCCCATCGTGCCGCTCGGGTCGATCATGCCCGTCATCAAATACGAGCGGTTCGGGTGGGTCGGGCCGGCCAGCGAGCAGAAGTAGGCGTCGCAAACCGTGAAGGCGTCAGCCAGCGCGTAGTGGAACGGAATGTCGCTGCGCAGGTAATAGCCCATCGTCATGTCGGTCTTGTACTGGGGCCACTGGTTGTACGCACCGTTGTTGATGGCATAGTGCGTCGGGTACCACGAGTGGTCCAGATCGCCGATGCACTGCGCGCTGGTGGTCTGCGTGTTCAGATGGAACGGCAGGACCGGTTGCGCCGCATTTTCCTTCGACGGCTGATACCACACCGGTTGCTGGCCGCCCGGCAGCGGAATCGGGAAACGGTCGTTGTAGCCACGCACGCCGCGCATATGGCCGAAGTAGTGGTCGAACGAACGGTTCTCTTGCATGAACACCACAATGTGCTCGATATCCTCGATCGTTCCGGTGCGCGAATTTGCCGGTACGGCGAGCGCATTGCGGATCGATTCGGGGAATGCGGCCAGTGCGGCGGCTGCACCGGCGGACGATGCGACGGTCTGCAGGAAACGGCGACGGCTATTTGAGGTCATTGGTTATCACCTTCTGCGGGGGTAAAGAATAGCGCGGCGGGCGCGCCGGGGGAATCCGGTGGTCAATTGCTATTGCTGTTCTGTCCGCTGTCGCCGGGCGCGTAGTGCAGCACGGGTGCGACTTGCTGGCTGTCTGCCGCGAGGCTCGCTTCGACGCTTTGCACGGCGCTGTCGGAGGCTGCGTCGGGCGAGGCGTTGGGAAGACTCGTGAGCGTTGCGGATGCGCCGAAGGCAGGCGGCGGCAGCGCCGGGCTGGTCGCCTGAGCCGACGGAGTGGTTGCTGAGTTGACCGCGTCAGGTGCGGCACGGCTTTGATCGGCGCTTGTCGATGCGCCGTCGTCCGGTCCGCATGCGGATAGCATGATGGTTGTGAGCGCAACGAGTACAGCCGTGGCCGCGACGTAGTGTCTTCTCATGTCTGCATCCAGATTCGGGTTAGCGCATGCAGTCTCCAGAGACTTGAAGAAAAATTTATGAAAGATCGTGTAACGTTTGCGAGCCGTTACACCCACGTGAAAATTGTCGGTTGTTCGAAAGGCGCGCGACACATTGGAGAGGAAAAACGCAGCCACTTCGCCCCGTTGATGGGCAAATCGGTAATATCGAAGCTGTACTAACGGTGGGCGTAAAAATGACACGTATCGAAAAGCCTTTCGATTCCTTCCAGCTCGAGCACGAGTGGCTCGAGGCCGATGGCTTTGGCGGTTTCGCGTCGGGAACGGTCGGTACGGTGCGCACGCGCCGCTATCACGCGCTGTTGCTGACGGCGACCCATGCGCCGGGTGGACGCGTGGTACTGGTCAACGGCATCGAGGCGTGGCTCGAGGAGAACGGCAAGCGCTATCCGCTGAGCATGCAGCGTTACGTGCCGGACGTCGTGTACCCCGATGTCTCGTCCAGCCTGCTGGGTTTCGATACGCAGCCGTGGCCGAGCTGGCGCTTCCAGCTCGACGCGGAGGCGGTGCTGATCGCCGAAGTATTCGTGGCGAAGGTGACTGGCGAGACAGTATTGCGTTGGCGCTTCGAGCGGGGCAGTGCGAGCGATACGGCGGTGGCCGGCTACACCTTGCACGTGCGGCCGCTGCTGTCGGGCCGCGATTATCATGCGCTGCACCATGAAAACGCTGCGTTCAATTTCAACGCGGATGTAGACGCAGCGCATGCTCGCGTTAGCTGGCAACCGTATGGCGATCTGCCCGTGATCCATGCATCGACCAACGGCACGTACACGCATGCGCCCGACTGGTATCGAAACTTCTGCTACGTGCGTGAGCGCGAACGCGGGCTCGATTTCAGCGAAGACCTCGCGACGCCCGGTATGTTCACTTTCTCGCTCGCCGATAGCGAAGCGTTGATGATCCTGCAAGCGGGCGCTGAGCCGGAGACCACGTCAGTGGTCGACCGCTTCAAGGCGCTTGCCGACACCGAATATGCGCGACGTAACGCCTTCGCCTCGCGCCTGCATCGATCCGCCGACGCCTATCTGGTGGCGCGCGATGGCGGCCGCACCGTCCTCGCGGGGTTTCCATGGTTCACCGATTGGGGACGCGATACCTTCATCGCGATGCGCGGCTTGCTGCTGGCGTCCGGGCGTCTAGAAGCAGCGGAGTCGATTCTGCTCGAATGGGCTAATACGCTCTCCGAAGGGATGTTGCCGAACCGCTTTCCCGATTACGGCAGTACGCCCGAGTACAACGCCGTCGATGCCTCGCTATGGTTCGTGATTGCCGTGCACGACTATCTCGCGGCAGAGCAAGCCGGCGACGACACGCGCAAGCGCTTGCAGCAGGCCGTAGAGGCGATTCTCACAGGCTATAGCAGCGGCACGCGCTTCGGCATCCGCGCCGATGACGACGGCCTGTTGCGCGCCGGTGTGCCGGGTGTGCAACTGACGTGGATGGATGCGAAGGTTGGCGACTGGGTGGTGACGCCGCGCATCGGCAAGCCGGTCGAAGTACAGGCGCTGTGGATCAACGCCCTGCGCATTGCGGCGGTCTGGAATGCGCACTGGCAGGAACCCGCGGCGCGGGCGGCGCAGGCATTTCATGAACGGTTCGTCGATCCGGTGTCCGGAGCATTGTTCGACAACGTCGATGTGGATCATGTTGCGGGGGCGATTGACCGATCGATCCGGCCGAATCAGATCTTCGCGGTGGGAGGCTTGCCGTTTCCGTTGCTCGAAGGGGCGGCGGCACGCGCGGTGGTCGATCAGGTGGAGACGCATCTGCTGACGCCGCTGGGTTTGCGCAGCCTCGCGCCTTCCGATCCGGCTTATCGAGGACGTTACGCGGGCAGTCCGGCGGAGCGTGACGGCGCCTATCACCAGGGAACGGTGTGGCCGTGGTTGATCGGGCCGTTCGTCGAGGCATGGTTGCGCGTGCATCAACCGGACGAGGGGGCGAGGGCGCAGGCGCGCACGCGTTTTCTTGCGCCGCTTGTGGAGCATCTGGATCACGACGGGCTCGATCACATCTGCGAAGTCGCCGACGGTGATGCACCGCACCAACCTGGCGGTACGCCGTTTCAGGCCTGGTCGCTGGGAGAGTTGTTGCGGGTGAAGCGGATGCTGGCGAATGGGTAACTGAACCTCCGTGCCCGCGCCGGCGCATCTCGCTCTGAAAAAGCGCTACGATGTGAATCCCACCGCCAAGCTCGTAAAGCAAGGGAACGCTCCATGCCGCCGCTGCGTGCCGCCAATCTGCTCGCAACCATCGAAGGCGCCCGCCTCCACTCCCGCGAATGTGCCCATTGGCAGCGCTGGGGCCCCTATTTGAGCGAACGCCAGTGGGGCACCGTACGCGAGGATTACAGCGAAAACGGCACCGCGTGGGACCATTTCCCGCACGATCATGCCCGCAGCCGCGCGTATCGCTGGGGCGAAGACGGCATTGCCGGTTTCGGCGACGACAAGCTGAACTGGTGCGTCTCTCTCGCGCTCTGGAACCGCCGCGATCCGATTCTCAAGGAGCGTCTGTTCGGTCTCACCAACGCGCAGGGCAATCATGGCGAGGACGTCAAGGAGCTGTACTTTTACCTCGACGGCACGCCCACTCACTCCTATATGCGCATGCTGTACAAGTACCCGCATGCTGCGTATCCGTACGACGATCTGATCCAGGAAAACGCCCGGCGCGGCGCCGATATGCCGGAGTACGAAGTGCTCGACACCGGCGTGTTCGACGACGGATGCTATTTCGACGTACAGGTCGAATACGCCAAGCACACGCCTGACGACATGGTGATGCGCATTACTGTCGAAAACCGCGCGGACGAGGCTGCTACGCTCGACGTGCTGCCGCAGATCTGGGCGCGCAACACCTGGTCGTGGAAGGGGACGCAGGACCGCCCGTCGCTCACTAAGCAAACGGCACGCGGCGAAACGCACCTGGTGGGGCGTCAGCATGGCCACGACCCGATCGTCGTCACTGCATGGTCGAAAGACGCGCCCGAGCTGACATGGCTCTTCTGCGAGAACGACACCAACGTCAAACGCCTCTTCGGTATGGACGGCGCAGGGCCGTTCAAGGACGGCATCAACGATTACCTCGTGCACGGCGACGCGCAAGCGGTGCGCTCCGATGCAGGCAGCAAGGCCGCTGCGCATGTGCCGCTCGTCCTCGCTCCGTATGGCCGCGCGGTGGTCTATCTGCGCTGGCGCCCCGAGTCCGCGCCGGACGACACGCCGCTTGACGTTGACGCGTTGTTTGCCCGCCGCCTCGCCGAAGCCGACGCGTTTTATGCGGCGTTGCAGCACGACATGCCCGATCCCGACGCGCGACTGGTGCAGCGGCAAGCGCTCGCCGGCATGCTGTGGTCCAAGCAGTACTACCAGTTCGACGTACAACGCTGGCTTGAGGGTGATCCGGCGCAGCCTACGCCGCCCGCAAGTCGCAAGCACGGCCGCAATGCCGACTGGCGCCATCTGTGCAACGCGGACATTGTCTCGATGCCCGACAAGTGGGAATACCCGTGGTACGCGTCGTGGGACCTGGCGTTCCATGCGGCGGCTTTCGCGCTGATCGATCCGGAGTTCGCCAAGCGTCAGTTGCTGCTGCTGGTGAAGGACCGCTATCAGCATCCCAACGGACAATTGCCAGCCTACGAGTGGGCTTTCAGCGACGCCAATCCGCCGGTGCATGCATGGGCCGCGTGGCGTGTCTATGAAATCGACCGCGCGCTCACCGGCAAAGGCGATCGCGATTTCCTCGAACTGGTGTTTCACAAGCTGCTGCTGAATTTCTCGTGGTGGGTGAACCGCAAGGACGCCGACGGCCACAACATTTTCCAGGGCGGCTTTCTTGGGCTCGACAACGTCGGCATCTTCGACCGTTCGTCGCCGCTGCCCACCGGCGGCCATATCGACCAGGCCGACGGCACCGCATGGATGGCGGCGTACGCGCTCGACCTCATGCGGATCGCGCTGGAACTGGCGTTCGCCAATCATGTGTTCGTCGATATCGGCGTGAAGTTCTTCGAACACTTCCTGTACATCGCCGAGGCGGTCAGTTGCGACGACGGCTGCGATACGGGCCTGTGGGATAGCGCAGACGAATTCTTCTACGACAAGCTGAGACTGCCCGACGGCTCCAATGTGCCGATGCGGGTGCGTTCGATTGTCGGACTGATTCCGCTGTTTGCGGTGCACGTGCTCGAAGAACGCCTGCACGGCGCGCTGCCCGGCTTGCGCGACCGGCTGTTCTGGTTTCTCGAGCACCGTCCCGATCTCGCCAAACTGGTGTCGCGCTGGGACGAACCGGGCAAAGGCAACAACCTGCTGCTGTCGTTACTGCGTGGGCATCGCATGAAGGCGCTGTTGCGGCGCGCGCTCGACGAGTCAGAATTTCTTTCCGATCACGGCGTGCGGGCGCTGTCGCGAGTGCATCGCGACGAGCCGTTCGTGTTCCGGCATAACGGCGACAGCTTTTGCGTCAAGTATCTGCCGGCCGAATCGGATTCGCGCGTGTTCGGCGGCAACTCGAACTGGCGCGGACCGGTCTGGATGCCGGTCAACTAACTGCTCATCGAGTCGTTGTACGAATTTCATCGCTATTACGGCGACGATTTCCGCGTCGAGTTTCCCACCGGTTCCGGTCAGAAGTTCTCATTGAGCGAAATTGCCGACCAGCTCGCCAAGCGCTGCACCACGCTGTTTCTGAAGGACCGCAACGGCGAGCGCCCGGTCATGGGCGCGTATCCGCTGCTGCAAGCCGACCCGCGTTCGCGCGATCTTGTGCTGTTCCACGAATACTTTCACGGTGACAATGGGCGCGGCGTCGGCGCTTCGCATCAGACCGGCTGGAGCGGGCTGGTCGCGCTCCTGTTGCAACCGCGTGCGATGTCGGAGGCCGGCGTTGTGCCGGTTGCCGGCGAGGCTGAGGCGGCGCTTGTGACCAAGTAGGCGCGCGTTGCAGGACGGCAGGGCGGGATTCTGCGCATCACCGAATCCTTGCAAGCAGACGATTCGCGACTGTTTTTGAACTGTGCGGCTACGGGCATGGTCTTTCCTATACCGCCACGTCTGTTCCATTGGCTTCTCTGGATTGAGTGAACCTATGTCGACTCCTTCGAACGCACCCGATTCAACGTCCTCCGCCACCAGCCCGAAGCTGGATCTCGGCTCGCACGCCTCCAACCCGGCGGGACCGGCAGGCAAACATCCCGCGCCGCCCTGCACGCTGGTGATCTTCGGCGCAGGCGGCGACCTCACCAAACGTCTCCTGATGCCGGCGCTGTACAACCTGACGGTCGACGGCCTGCTCGATGCGCAGATGAAGATCATCGGCGTGAATCACGGCGAGGGCGAAACCAGCGCATGGCGCGACGAACTGTCCGCCGCGCTACAGCAGTTTGCCGCCGACAAGGCCAGCACCTTCCATACCTCGAAACTCGACGAGAAGGCATGGGGGTCGCTCGCGCAACGCCTCGAATATATGGCCGGCGAGTTCGAAAGCGACGATACGTATGCCAACCTGAAACAGAAGCTCGCCAACACGCCCGGCGGCAACGTGGTGTTTTACCTCGCGGTCACCTCGCGTTTCTTCAAACCGATTGTCGAACACCTCGGCAAGGCGGGCTTGCTGAAGGAAGGCGACGACGGCGCGGGTTTCCGTCGCGTCGTGATCGAAAAGCCGTTCGGCACCGACCTCGCCTCCGCCCGCGATCTCAACGCACATATCCTGAGTTATGCGAAAGAAGAGCAGATCTATCGCATCGACCACTTCCTCGGCAAGGATACGGTGCAAAGCATTCTCGCCGTGCGCTTTGCCAACGCCTTGTTCGAGCCGGTGTGGCGACGCGAGTATATCGACTGCGTACAGATTACGGCGTCCGAAACCATCGGCGTGGAAGGGCGCGGTAAGTTCTACGAGCAAACCGGCGCGTTTCGCGACATGTTGCCCAACCATCTGTTCCAGTTGCTCGGCATGGTGGCGATGGAACCGCCCAATTCCTTCGACGCCGAAGCGGTGCGCGACAAGAAGGCCGATATCTTCGACGCCATCCAGCCGTTGAAAGCGGATGACGTGGTGTTCGGCCAGTACGGGAAAGGACCGGCAGGGCAGGGGTATCGCGAGGAACCGGATGTGGCGTCCGATAGCCAGACGGAGACCTATGCGGCAGCGCGCGTGTTCATCGAAAATTGGCGTTGGGCCGGCGTGCCGTTCTATCTGCGTACCGGCAAACGGCTTGCCGCGCGCCGCACGGAGATCTCCGTGCAACTGAAGGCGGTGCCGTTCCGCCTGTTTCGCGATACACCCGTCGACGCGTTGACGCCGAACGTACTGACGTTGCGGATCGATCCCACCCACGGCACCAGTTTCGATTTCAACGTGAAGGCGCCGGGGCCGGTGATGCAGATGGGCGCGGTGCAGTCGTCGTTCAACTATGGCGATTTCTTCGACGAACAGCCCAACGTCGGCTACGAAACGCTGTTGTACGATTGCATGCTAGGCGACGAGACGCTGTTTCAGCGCGCCGACAGCATCGAGACGAGCTGGGCCGCGGTGGAAGACGTGCTGCATCCGAAGGGCAGCCCGCTGCCGGTGCATGGCTACCCGGCGGGTAGCGCGGGTCCGGCCGAGGCCGATGCCTTGCTCGCACAAAACGGCCATACGTGGCGGCCTTTGAGCAAGGACGCGGACGCAAAGAAGTAAGGCGCAACTAAACACTCCCAGGGGACCACTGTGGCGACACGTCAGACCAACGTCAAAGGTAACGTCAAGAGCCGTGCCGAGGGCACCGGTAAAACCACCGCCAAACGTGCGGCTAAGACTGCGACGAAAGCCGCGCCTAAGGCTGCTCCTAAGGCTGCACCTAAAACCGCACCCAAAACCGCGCGTAAGACCGCAGCCAAGGGCGGCGTGGAGCAGATTCTTGCCATCGATGTAGGCGGCACAGGGTTGAAGGCCGCGATCATCGACGCCAACGGCAAGATGCTCACCGAGCGCCTGCGCGTGGCGACGCCGCATCCCTGCACGCCCGAGCAACTGGTCGATGCGCTGGTCAAGCTCGTGGAGCCGCTGGTGGCGGCGCATCCGCCCACGCGCATCTCGATCGGTTTTCCGGGTGTGGTACGCAACAACCGCGTGCTGACGGCGCCGCATTTCGGCGACGAGGGCTGGCACGACATTCCGCTCGCCGAGTCGCTGGCCAAGCGGCTGGGCGGCTTGCCGGTGCGCATGATCAACGACGCCGAAGTGCAGGGTTTCGCGGCCATCGAAGGCCACGGCATCGAATTCGTGCTGACGCTCGGCACCGGTGCCGGCACGGCGCTGTTTCGCGACGGCGAACTGATGCCGCATCTCGAACTGGCCCACCATCCGGTCAGCAAAAACCGCGCTTACGACGAATACATCGGCGACGCGGCGCGCATGAAGGCGGGCAACAAGCGCTGGAATCGCCGCGTCGAGAAGATCATCGGCATTCTTGCTTCGCTGGTGAATTACGACAAGCTGTGGATAGGTGGCGGCAACGCCGCGCGCCTGACCTTCAAACTGCCGGCGAACGTCGCGGTGGTGTCGAACGATGCGGGTATCGAAGGCGGTGCGCGACTTTGGCATCCGCTTTCCCTGCGGGACACGCGGCAATTCCCGGAAGCAACCCAACGCACGGGTGCGTTCGAGTGAGGCGATGCGCGGTACCTCGAGCGAGGTGCCGCGCCTTGCTATTTAGCGCGCGGCATCGCCCCAGCGATACTCGTGCGTCGCGTCGTCGAGTTGTGCCTTCAGTTCCGCGTTGAGCGTGAGGTCTATTGCACTCAGCGTGTCCGTCAGTTGATCGGGGTTGCTCGCACCGATGATCGCCGAGGTGATCAGCGGATTGGCAAGCACCCAGGCGAGCGACGTTTTCGTCAACGAGGCGCCGGAATCCACCGCGATTGCACGCAGCGTGTCGATGGTTTCGAATTCGCGCTTATGCCAGTAGCGCTCCTGATACAACGCACCGGCTTTGCCGACGGTGGCCGTGAAGCGTCCTTCCGCTGGCTGTGTATCGTGACGGTGCTTGCCGGTCAGCAGGCCGCCCGCGAGCGGGTTGTATGGGATCACCGCGAGCTGTTCCTCGCCGGCAAGCGGTAGCAACTCCCGCTCGATCTGCCGGAACAGCAGGTTATAGCGCGGCTGTACGGAGACGAAGCGGGCCACACGCAGCACATCCGCGCGTCCCAAGGCACGCGCGAGGCGGTATGCCAGGAAGTTCGACACGCCGACATAGCGCGCCTTGCCCGAGCGCACGATGACATCGAGCGCTTCGAGTGTTTCGTCGAGCGGCGTCTCGGGGTCGTCGGAGTGCAACTGGTACAGGTCCACATAGTCGGTGCCGAGGCGGCGCAGCGACGTATCGATGGCATCGAGCAGGTGCTTGCGCGAGGCGCCCTGATCCCACGGCGACGGTCCGACTTTCCCCACCGCCTTGGTCGCGACGATGAAGCGATCGCGCTTGCCCTTCAACCAGCGGCCGACGATTTCTTCGGTACGTCCCGCGAGGTTCTCGCCACCGCCGAGCGGATAGACGTCCGCCGTATCGATGAAGTTGACACCGGCCTCCGCCGCCTTGTCGAGGATGCTGTGCGAGACCGACTCTTCGGTCTGCAAGCCGAACGTCATCGTGCCAAGACATAGACGTGAAACGCTTAGGCCGGTGCGGCCGAATTTACGGTATTGCATGGTGGACTCCGCGAGAGGATCAGACTGCCGGTTACGTTAAGCGAAAAGCATAACGCTTATCCACGATTGGCGTCGGCGGGGCGGCCGACCATTTGCTGTTCGCCGAAACGCACGGCGACCGCCGTCAGGCAGGCCATCGCAATGCCGCCGAGTGTGATGAACACGTCGCTGGTGGAGAGCAGGCTCGTCAGCACCGCACCGAAACACGGCGCGATGAACTGCATGAACATTCCCGCGGACTGCAGCGTCGCGCTGGCGCCCGCCACCTCGTCCGGGAGACGTCGGGCGATGAACAACCGGCACTCGACCCTGAAACGTGCGCCGGCGAGGCCGGTCGCAAAGAAAGCGGTGGCCATCATCCACTCAGCCGGCCGTAGCGGCAGCCGGAAGATCCCGCCAATGGCGACGAACAGCGCTGACGAGACGAACGCCGGCGCGAGTAGCGCGCCCAGACCGGCTTTCTGCGCGTTGCGCCCCATCGGCAGCAGACTGCCGAGCACGCCGCCGAGCGCAGAACAGGAGACCACGATGCCCAGCAAGGACTTGTCGAAGCCGTGGTTCTTCAGCATCAATGGAAACTGGTTGTTGACGGCTGCGGCGAGCGCGAAGTAAATGCCGACACAGAGCAGCAGCGGCACGATGGCTCCGCGCAAAGGGACTCGCGCCGCGGCTTGCTCGTCAGGGGCTGAAGGGACTGAGGACGATGCCTTGCCGTTCGACGCGGACCCCGACGCCGACGCCAGCATCAGGACAATCGCGACGGCGATCAACACAATCGATACCTCCATCGTGTGATTGTCGCCAGCCCAGGCGCCGACGATGCCGCCGGCCGCAGGCGCACAGATCTTCGCCACGCTTTGCGCCAGACTCAGAAGCCGGAACGCGCGGCTTTGCTGCGCCTCGTCGACGCGAGTGGTGACGTAGAGCGTTTCGGACGGATCGGTGAAACCGAGGGCCGCCGATTTCAGCGCGACGACCAGCAGAAAAGCGATGAAGTTGCCGACCCCAAGCAACGCGGCCGTTGTGCCCAGCGTGAGCGTCAAGGCGATCACGAGAACCCGCGTGCTCGCATAACGGCTGCAGACCCGGCTGATGGTGCGTGTCAGCAGAATGGGCGGTACCAGCAATGCTGCGCTCAAGATCACCAGGTCGAACGGGGTCGCGTTGAACCGATAAGTTGCAATGTTCAGAATGGCGAGAAAGTTAATCCAGCCACCAAAGCTGGCAAAGAAACTGCCGGTCAGAAACGTATAAAAGCGGCGATCCCCGGACATAGTCACTCTCAATGCGGATTGGATTTGTAAGGTGTGGTGAGCCGACCTGAAACAGCAGGCGCAACGAAGCCTTCGAAAGTGTTCGAATCGTTATCTAAGGAATGCTAAAAAACCACGACGAGACGACGCGAACCCTTGACGACCCAAGGGTTCGATGCCGCTTGCTAAAGGGTGATGCGGATGATGCTGGCCGTCGAAATGCCGGCCTCTAGAACAGCGCCGGTTGCTGCGCCGACACCATGGGTACGACGTTGAGTTCGTCGAGCCGCAGGCGCGCTTTGGCGAGATCGTGAAGCACTTGCCGTTGCAACCAGGTTTCAGCGCCGCCACCGAACGCCTTGTCGAGTCGCAGCGCCATCTCGGGTGAGATGCCTGCCTTGCCGCTCAACAGATTGGTTAATGCCTGGCGGCTGACGCCCAGAACCAGCGCACCCTCGGTGACGGTCAAATTGAACCGCTCGAGGCAGTTCTGCCGGACAGTGACGCCGGGATGGATGAATTCTGAATCGGCCATGGGACGAACAATATCGGCGAACGCGGTGTTCGTCAACTGACAAGCGCTTCTTGTCATAGGCGTGATTCGGGGTTTTAGCGCGCGTGCTTGTCCTGCCAGACTTTGCCGAAGTGCACGGACGTAAAAAGTCCGATGGCCAACGCACCGGCGAGCGGCGCGATCAGGTCCGGGGTGAAGTCGAGCGTGACCGGGTGGCGCGAAAACAGATAAAGACCGACCAGCAGATTGAAAAAGCCCCACACGAAGTTCACGAGCGAGGAAGAGTCGCCGACGCCGTGCGGTTTCGCAAAGGGTGACGGAAAGGGGACGCCCTGCAACCCTGCAACGAGGTGCGGGATGCTGTTGCAGAGAAAAGCACCGGCAAAGAAAGCAGCGAGGTAGTGCATGCGATGACCTAAGGAAAGGGTGGTGTGACGGATTGCTTTCATGCTGCTAACGAAAGCGCGGACAGTCAGTCAAAACCGGATAGCCTTGAAAGATATGAGAGGATATCCTCTCATAAAATAGTAGAGGACACCCTCGCATAAGTCAAACGCCGCATGTTGTCGCGAGACGCGCATGCCGGCGCTTCGTCCGCGCGGGCCGACACCAGATTTGGGTCTTCGCCGCCACCAGCGCTAACATGCGGGTCGATTCCTGCAAAACACCGGTAGATGGGACTAACTGACATGTCAAGCACACGCTCCACGGGCGCGCACGAACCGAAGCGGCAGCGGGGACACCTGCGTGTCGCGGCAATCATGGAAGCGGGCGCCGAGGTGTTCACCGAAAAGGGCTACGACGCGGCGACGATGACTGAGATTGCAGCGCGCTCCGGCACCGCGATCGGCTCGCTGTACCGGTTTTTCCCGTCCAAGGAAGTGTTGGCGGACGCCTTGCTGGAGCGCTACGCGCAACAGTTGATGGAGCGTTTCGCCGCACTCGCCCAGGCGGCGTCTGCCATGACGCTCGACGCGCTGGCCGATGCGCTGGTCGACTTCATGATGTCGTTGCAGTCGCGGCGCAGTATTGCTGTCGCACTGCTTGACGCGCGCGGCGGCAGCGACGAGCGGCGCGTGAAGTTTCGCCAGGCGATGCGCGAAGGATTGGCGGGCATTCTGCGCACGGTCATTCCCGCGCTCAACAAGGCCAAATCGGAAACCATGGCGGTGGTGCTTCTGCACGTACTCAAGGGTCTCGCCGTTGTCGCGGACGAAAAACCTGCGGCACGCCGCTTGCTTCAGGCGGAAATCCGGCAACTCGTGCACGTCTACCTGGATTCGGCGCAGCGCCCGTTTACGGCCACAACCCGCGCCGCGCCTGGTGATGCGCCGAAAGCGTAAATATCGCTTTCTGATCGAACTGCTACAATCCACGCATTTTCCTCGTCGTAGACTGCATCATGGGCTTTGAACAACTCGCTGCACTGAAAGACCAACTGGCGAAACAGGCTGAAGAAAAACGCGTGGCAAAGCGTGCGCAGCATGCCAAGCCGGCGCAAAACGCCAAGCCAGCGAAGCAGGCCGAGGCACCGAAGCAAGCGAGGCCGGCGAGGCCAGGACGGGCTGCGCCCACGGCTGCTCGGCAGGCTCAGGCTCAGGCGCAGAAAGCGCCTGCGCAAAAGTCGAAACCGGTCGACCCCGTTGTGCTGTCTATCGGCAAGCTGCAGAAGCGGTTCCCGAAAGCGTTCCCCAAGAATCCGGCCCCGAAAGTGCCGCTCAAGGTGGGCATCTTCAAGGATCTGCTCGAACACGCGGAAGAACTCGGCCTGAACGAAGCGGCCCTGCGCGACGCCATCAAGGTGTGGTGCTGGGGTAGCCGCTATTGGGCCTGCGTCACTGAAAACGCCATGCGCGTCGACCTGAACGGTCAGGATGCCGGCCAGGTGCTGCCGGCGGAAGCGGCGCGTGCGCGCGGCTTGCAGGCCAAGCGGCAAAGAACGAAGAACGCTGCGCAAGCTGGCGCGGGTCAGCCGGTCGCTGCCGCTCAGCCTCAGCAAGAAAGCCCCGCGCAGCAGGATGCGGTGGTTTCGCAAGAAGGTTCTGCGGTTCAGCAGGGTGTTGCTGCGCAGGAAGAACGCGCGGTTCAGCAGGACGTTGCTGCCCAGCAAGACGTTGCAGCCGAGCAAGGCCATGCCGCTTCGCAAGACAGCGCCGCCCAACAGGGCAACGCAGCTTAATCAGGCAGCGCCGTCCTGAATCAGGACGGCGCGGACAGCGTCAACGCCATCGGCGTACTCGTACCGAATCGCCGCGCATCCTCCACCGGCGTAAATCCCATCGCTCGATAAAACTCCACGGCGTTCGCCGCCGCATTGATCCGCAGATAAGGCCGCTCGCTGCGCGCCGCGCATTGTTTGATTGCTTCCTGAATCAGAAGACGACCGATGCCGCGCCGGTGGTAGCTCGGCTCGACAAACAGACTGCACAGATTCCAGAAGTTCTTCACCAGTACGACGCCAACGATGCGCCCGTCATCGACGCATTTCAGGTGCACGCATTGCAGGGCATGCTCGAACGCCCAACGCATGTTCGCGAGGACATTGGCGACGATCTCATTCATCTCCGCCTCCTCCACCGGCACGCTCGTTTTGATGGTTCGCAGCATCATCGCTTCGAGGCTGAATTCGTCGTTGGTCTGGATGTCTTCGATTTTCATCGGATGGTCGTGACGTGCAGGTGATCCGCGCGTAGCGTCTGGCCGCAATCACGCAGTGTTTGCTGACGGCGATATGAATGGTTCTGCTAACTGTTCGTTAGCGGTTGCTGCCGTGCCGGTTTCCAGCCGTTGCCGCTGAACGGAGACGTGGTGCGGCGTCCCCACCACAAGCGCATCAGCACGGCCACCACGGCGAGCAGCACAAGCGCCAGCACGCTGCCTTCCGGGCCGGTTTTGCCGCCGCTCAGCAGGACGTTACCGAACGGATGTGCGGTGAAGAACCGATGGTCCACCAACGTGCCGCTGTCGGACGTGCCGTAGAAGTACGATTCGCCCCAGTCCCAGGCGGCATGGAAACCGATCGCCCAGAACAGCGAGCCCGTATACCAAAGGCTCAAGCAGAACACGATACCGAAGGCTCCAGCGGAGATGAGACCCACGGGTGTTTCGCCGGGATTGGAACCGTGCAGGCCGCCGAACAGCACCGACAGCAGGATCGCGCTCCACCAGAAACCGATGCCTTGCGTCAGCGTGTATTGAAGGTAGCCGCGCAACGCCGACTCTTCGAAAATGGCGACCAGCAGGAACACGCCGCCCCAGGCTAACGCGCCCAACCATGCGGTCGCACCATGTGCCGTGGGGGCGTCGAGCGTCAGCACGTGCATCTGCATCAGCGCAAACACCGTCACGCTGATCGCGACGAATCCGCAGATCAACCCACCGGCGAAGCGTGACCATCCTGCGGACCCTTGCAAGCCGAAGGACAGCATGGGACGCCGTTCGATAGCCGACACCACGGCCAATGCCACCATCAGGCTGACGATCTGGACGCACTCGCCGAGGTAGAACGGCAGCAGCGTCAACAGCGACTCGCTGTTAGGGATGGGTCCAAAAACATAGTGCAGCAGCTTGGCCATGCCGAATGCGACGCCGAGAAACGTCGCAATGAACAGCGCGATTCTCCAGGGCCACCGAATGCCGTGATTGCCGACGAACACCCGGCGCAACAGCCGCTTGCTGCGCGCTGAAGTTGTCAGGTCATGGGTGGTTTGTGCGGATTGCTGAAGTGAGTCGTCCAAGAAACCCTCCGTTCTATTGACGACGATGGAATGGGCGCATTCGGTTCTCTGTACTCGTATCGTGGCTGAGGCGCCCCGCTTGTTGATGCGCCGCATATATATATCGCGGCGGTCCACTTGAGCGCATTACTTTAACGTCGTTTCGTACGTTATGCCAACCGACACGATTGCGGACGCAACTGCCTATGCTCGCCGAGGGTAAGATAGCCGCACCAGTCACCCCGGCGCTTCGGGGTGACGTGTCGTGTCAAGTGAGCCTCAGTAATCGATCCATGGCAATCAAACTCGCAATCTTCGATTTCGACGGCACCTTGGCCGATACCTTCCCGCTGTTTATCGACTCGATCAATGGTCTCGCGGTTCGCCATGACTTCAGACAGGTCGAGCATCACGAAGTGGACAGGCTGCGCTCCATGGGCGCACGCGAGATCCTCCGTGATTTGCGGCTGCCCGTGCATCGTGTGCCCAGAGTGCTGCTCGATTTCAGGGCGCTCATGCAGCAGCGCAGCGGCGAGATCCGGCCGTTCGCCGGCATCGCGCAGGCGCTGCAAAGCCTCGCGGACCGTCAGGTCATGCTTGCGTTGGCTACGTCGAATTCGCTTGCCAATGTCGAGGCCGTGCTCGGCGAGGCGCTGGTCGAGCGCTTTGCCGCGGTCGAATGCAGTTCGGGTTTGTTCGGCAAAGCGCATCGCCTGCGCAGAATCCTGCAGGCGACGCGTGTCGAAAGAACGGACGCCATTTACATTGGCGACGAGATTCGCGATGCACATGCGGCGCGCAAGATCGGGATCCGTTTCGGCGCGGTGGGCTGGGGATACACGGACTTCGCCGCGCTGACGCGCATGAGTCCGGATGCGGCGTTCAACGAGCCGGGTGAGTTGACCGGACTCGCGGATCGAAGCTGAGCGGCAACGCGCACTACCGAACAATCCTTCAAGCTGCCGCAGCGCCCGACTGCCGATCTCCTGATCCGCCGCCGCCCCGCACTTGCCTTTACACCAGCAGCGAAATGATGCCGCCGATGGTGAGCCCCGCTGCGATCCACCGTCCTGCCGTGTAGAAAGCGTTGTGATTTTCCTGCGGCTGATCGGGGCGCTCGAGTCCCAGCGTGCCGTAGGCGAGCGACTTCAGCGGCGAGACGTTGGCGGTATTGCCGGGATCGTCGGTCGTTCCCGCGGTGCCGGCGTCGCTCGTGTCGCTTGTGTCATCTGTCGTGCCTGCGTTGCTTGCGGCAGCCGCTGTGCCCGTTGTCGTGCCGGTGTCAGTGGCGCCGGCAGTATCGTTCGACGTCGCACTGTCCTGTGTAGCCGTGCCGCTCTGGGCGCCGCTCGCTTCCCGCGCCGCGGCGGCCGCGCCCTCCGGCGAAATGGTGACGGCCGAATCCTGGCTCGGGCTACTGGTCGCCGAGGTCGCGGCGGTGGTTGTGGTCGGGGCAGCATTTTTCGCGGACACCGATGCCGGATCCGATGCTGCGTTTTCGCTGGCCGCTGTTTGCGTCAGCGTGGGTGACGGCGCGGCGTTGCTGATTTGCATGGCAATCTTTCCTCATTCTTGTATCCCGGCCGGCAGGGCTGCGCATCGAAAGGCCACGCGTGCAAAGCCACAGCCGCAAAGCAGGTCATACGACAAACCGCCCCCGGTCGTACGATCCCATCACGTCTGTTTTGACGACCTTGCAGAAACTTATCTTTAGCGTTGGTAAGGCGCCGTAAGGGCCAGTCCCGGCCCTGCGCGCGCCGCGGTATCATGCGGCTCCGGCGGACATCGACCCCATCCATGGTTCACATCACTCTTTCCGACGGCGTTCTAGGCTCCGCGCTGCAGGCACTCGATCTGTACGCGCTGCTCGGCATCCTGGCTGCGCTGGTATTGGGCGGCATGGTGAAGGGAGTGGTCAGCATCGGCGTACCGCTGGTCGCGATGCCGATTCTCAGCCACTTCCTGCCCATCAAGGCGGCGGTGTTGCTGCTGTCCATGCCGATCATCCTCGGCAATATCCCGCAGGCGCTCGAAGGCGGCCAGATGCTCGCCACGGTGCGCCGGATCGCGGCGCCGCTGGTCGGCACGGTGCTCGGCAACATTGTCGGCGTGACGATGCTGATTTCGCTGGCGCCGCATCGTGCGCAAGCCGCCGCCGGCATTCTGCTGATCGTCGCGGCGCTGCTGCTGTTCGCCTCGCCGCGGCTCACGCTGTCGCCGGGCCTCGCCAAACCGGTGGGTCTGGTACTCGGCTTTGGCGCGGCCGTGATGGAGAGCATCGCTTCCGTGCCCGGCCCGCTGCTGGCCATGTACCTGATCGCCACCGGCGCGAGCGGCAAGGTGTTCACCAAGCAGATCGCCATCATCCTCGTGGTCTCGATCATTACGCTGATCGTCGCGTTCAGCGGCGGCGCGCACGCGAGCTGGATCGATCTCGCTCTCTCGGCCGCCGCAAGCATTCCGGTGATTGCCGGCATGCTGATCGTGCGGCCGCTGCGCGACAAACTGCATCCGGCGGCTTTCCGCAAGCTGGTGCTGCTGTTTGTCCTCGCGGCGGCCGCGCAGATGATCTGGAAGTCTGGGGTTCTCTAGACGCGTTACCGGCTTTAGGCGCAGTCGTGACGGCGCCTGAGTTGGGCGTCGAGGCCGGCGCACCCAACCCGGCTGAACCCGGCCCAGCGCACCCAACCCCGCGCCCACCGCGCCACGCCCCTCGCTCAGGCCGACACGTCGACCAGCACGCCCACCGGCTGCCAGTTCAGGCTGCTGGCGGTACCCGACAGGCCATCGAGCACGTCGGACAACGTCACTGTCGTGCCCGGGTCCGAATCGAGCGCGGCGACGTGCGCCTGCAATGCGTTGTTCAGATTCGACACGGCGCTGCCCAGCGGATCCTCGCCGTCTTCCGTTTCCTCCGGCTCGGAAACCTCCACGTCGTCGACTTCGACGTCCCACTCGCCGGCGTCGTCATCCGCATCGTTGTCGACTGCGTTGGCGGCGTTCGACAAGTCCGCAATGCGCGACCCCAGGTCGCGATACGCGCTGACGCCGCCGCCCGAGGTGGCCGAGTCGTTAAAGCTGGCGATCGCGTTGCTAGAACTGTTGCCGGACGAGGTGCCGCCGTTGTCCGCCGAGATCGATTGCTGCAGGGCCAGCGCCTGATACAGCGCGGCGAGGAATTGCGCGCCGGTGCTGGTTGCGTCGGAGCTGGAGGCGCTCACGCCGCTCGTGCTGCTGCCGTCCGCGCTGTCCGCGCCGCTGGTGCCGGTACTCGTGAGCGAGCCGGCCGGCATGCTATAGCCGAGTTGCGACAGCGTCTGCTGAAGCGCGGCCATCAGCGGGTCGGTACTCGCGGCCGATGTCGTGGACGAGTTGTCCGATGCGGCCTGTTTCTCGGCAGGTACCGTGTCCACGGACGACGGCGCAGACGGTGGGGTGGGCGCCGGCAGCGACGCCATCGCCATACCAAACGAATCGACTGACATGGTCCATTTCCTCCAGATAAGCACGTTGGATAGCGCAGGCGCGCACGCAATCGAAAGACGAACTCACTTCGACGGCACGAGCCTGATCGAACGGGTTATCGGTGGGATGAGCCTGGAATTTGATGGTTTGTAAGGCGACGAAAGAGCAAGCCGCCTTTCGTGAATATCTGGCGGCCCGCATGCGACGGCAGGAAGCGGCAGATGGCGCGCGTCTACGTATCGCCAGGTGCGAAGGACGCGAACTGGCCCGGATCGGGAAAACCGCGAGTCCGATACCGCACGGGGTACATCGGCTCTTCTTCGAGCAAGCCGCCCACGAGCGGTGCGATCTGCTGCCACGGCACGATGCGCGTCTCGCCCGACTCGGGACGCACCAGCACGATGCGGTCGGCCTGGGGCAGCAGGGATTCGACGCCCGCCGTCCATGTCGCGGCGGAGAACATCTCGCCGGCGTCGTCTTTCGCGCCATAGAGCAGGTAGTTGGCGACGAACACATCGCGTCCTTCCTGCTTGTGCAGGCGGTCGAGCGCGGCCTTCTGCGTGTCGTAGTCATCCTTGCGATAGCGCAGCGCGAGCTGGGCGAGCCGTTGCGTCACCTCGGCCTGACGCGGCGTGAAGCGGCGCAGGCCTTCGTGGTAGCAGTACATGAACGGCGACACCGGACGGCCGCTCTGCGCGGCCTCGCGGCTCAATTCGATCATGCGCGCGAGGCCGCCGTCGTCCTTGTCGCTGGTGACGAGCAACACGTCGCGGGTGGGAATCATGAAGACGGGAAAGCCGTGCACCGGTGCGCGGTGCAGCAGGTCCGGCAGTAACGCGCGGCTTGCGTCGTAGCCGTCGCGCCAGTCGCCGCGATACACGCCGCGCGCCACTTCGACGAACGCATCGGCGGTGATGTCGCGCAGGTTGTCGCAGGCGATCGCGAGCGCATCGTCGAGCGTCAGGCCCCACGACTCGACTGGCCCGCTCATCAACGTCGAGGTGGACTCAGGATAATCGAGCGCCAGCAGCACCGCGCAGTCGTCGTCGAACGCACGCCATTCGGGGGCGAACGTCGCCGTTCGGCCGGCCGTGCGAAGCCGATGCAGGCGCACGTCTTCGAGTACCCCACGGCCACGGATCAACGGGCGCAGCATGGCGCGCGCGTCGGACAGATGCTCGGGCGCCGCCTGCTGGCTCGCGCATAGCGTCGCGACGAAGCCCTGCAGCGCGGTCTCGCGCGCCGGCTTGTCGCTGCCGCAATACGCGCGGTAGGCGTGGTGCAGGTTGAAGACGGCGTGGTCCCCGTATTCAAGCCGGAACTCGTCGGCGTTGTAATGCAACGAAGTGTCGAAACCCCGGCGTTTGGCGGCCTCGATGAACAGGGCAGCGAACGCGTCCGGCGTGGGTTTGCGTACGAACAGCGCGTCGAAAAATCCCATGTTGAGCAAAGGCAATAAGGCGAACGGGGGCGGTCGATCGAGGGCGCCGTACCGGTTAGGCGCAATGGGAACGTCGTCGCAAATCGCGGCCGGTCAGGTCGCCCAGTTTTGGGGCATGCAAGGAATAACGGCCTCGCGCGGCAATTCTTGAAGGCGTTGTGCGTGGCATCGTTTGATGCCGCTGTGCTGCGAGGGGCGGGCGGTGCACGCGTGACCGCCGCGGGCGGCGTGCCGGCTTGCGAGCAGTCCGGCAGTACGTCGGGCTAGAATCCCTCGCAGACAGGCGCGGGTCGGCTTGGCTTATTTGACCGGCAATGGGCCGGCGATGGACTGACGTAAAGACGGCCCCGCGCCGGCCACCGACAGAGGTCATTCAGATGAACGAATCCGTCAACGAGTTCGATGCGTTATTGAAGTCGCGGCGCTCAATCCGGGCGTTCTTGCCGACGCGGGTCAATCAGTTACGAACCGAGCGAGAACCCGTCGAGCGCTTTGTGAAGTTCCTCGAATAGCTCGCCACAACAACCCCACTCAAACCCCATTCCCACTATGAAAAACTCACGTCGCAGTTTCGTTCTTTTCAGCCTCGGTGTGGCGTCGTCGCTCGCGCTGACACGCGTCGCGACGGCCGACGCGGCCAAGCTCAGCGAAGCGGATCCCAAGGCGCAAGCAGTGGGCTATAAAGAAGTGGCTGCCACGGTGGACAAGAGCAAATTTCCCAGCTACGTGGCGGGGCAGAATTGCAGCAATTGCTCGCTGTTCCAGGGCAAGGCGTCCGATGCGTGGGGTGGCTGCCTGTTGTTCGGCAGCCAGCAGGTGGCTGCGACCGGCTGGTGCAGTTCTTACGGCAACATGTAGCGGATGCGCGGCGTGACGGCACGCATCCGCGCGCTCACTTGCGGAATATGTCCAGCTTGAGCGTATGCGAGCGGCCGATCCACACCGCCGCGTCGCGATGATCGCGGAGGTCGTCGCCGGTGTTGGGGTGCATGAAGACGTCGAGCGCGCCGTGATTGAGCGTGAGCCATTCCACGATCTCGGCAAAGTGGGGCCGCTCGAACTCGAGTTGATACGACCAGAGCGGATGCGGGCCAACCGGGCGCTCGTGAAAGCGGCCCAGTTGCAGCTTGCCGTCGAAGCGGGCTTCGATCTGTTCGCGCAGCGCCCATGCTGCGTCGCGATGCTCCGCGTCGAAGTACACGTGGGCATGCCAACTCGTGACAGCCGGTGTGTCGGGATAGGTCATTGGATAGGCGTGAGTTTGGGACAGTCCGTCAGCATAAGGCAGTTTGCGGATGTTGGGGCGCGCGAGGCAATCGCCCGTGCCTCGCGTGTCAATTTTGCCTGCATTGCAAATCGGTTCGCCTGACAGCCTGGCTGCCGGGCGATCTGCTCAGTTTGCCTACGCATTGACCTGCTGATTGCGCGACGCGATCCTCCCGTTCAATGCGCTATTTCCCCAGTTCATAACCCACGGCGCCGCCCACCACCGCGCCACCAATCGTGCCTGCCGCGCTGTGGTTGGTAGCTTCATTGCCGATCACCCCGCCCGCTGCGGCGCCGCCTAGCGTGCAGCCGCTTGCAAGCGATGCCAGAACCACGAGCGTAACGATACCGGTCCACCTGAATCGAGTGCTCATTTTCAACCTCACTTTTTGTGTCGATACCCCTTGTCAGCAAGTCGCGTGCCGGGTGCCCGGCGATCCGCAAGCAGGGTGATGCAAAGGCTGAAGCCGTTCGATGCGTTTGCATCGATCCATCTGCGCTTGCTAGACTGCCTGCGCAAATCGCATCGTTTTGGCGTGTGCCTGTTTTCCGCCTGCCTGCCTACGCACGCCCGCACGCCCGAGCCAATCCGCAAGACGCACGCAGGACGACCGACCGGAGTTCCGTATGGCTTATATGCTGTTTATCGTCGAACCCACCCATCAGCGCAGCGACCGCAGCGAGGAGGAGGGACGGGCGCTCTACGAGCGCATGGGGAATTACGCCGAGCATCTCCGCGAGCGCGGCCTGCTGCTGGCGTGCGAGTCATTGAAGTCGACCCGCGAGGCCGTCCGCGTGCAAAAGCGCGACGGCCAGTCGAGACTGCTCGACGGACCGTTTGCCGAAGCCAAGGAGATGGTGGGCGGTTTCCTGCTGCTGGACTGCGCCACGCGTGAGGAAGCAATAGCGATCGCCGCCGCCTGCCCGGCGGCCGAATGGTGCACGGTGGAGGTTCGCGAAGTCGGGCCGTGCTACGAATGACGGTGGCGGCGCGATAGCGTCGTCACATCACGCCAGTCACGGCTGCCGGCGTTATCCATTCCAGGGGTTTTCCCGGGTGAGTGGGTTCCGTGTCGATCCGTCCACCCGTCGCGCGTCGTATCGGTGAAGAGCACGCAACGCGGCTCGATATCCACTACGACAAGGAGCAATGCAATGCGATTCATGATCATGGTCAAGGCGACCGCACTGAGCGAATCCGGCGCCATGCCGGAGGAATCCCTGATGGCGGCGATGGGCGCCTATCACGAGGAACTGGCGAAGGCCGGCGTGTTGCTCGACGCAACGGGGCTGCAGCCGAGTTCGAAGGGCTGGCGTATCCAGTATTCGCAGGGGCAGCGCAAGGTCGTCGACGGGCCGTTCGCCGAAACCAAGGAATTGCTGGCCGGCTATACGCTGATCCAGGTGCGCTCGCGCGAAGAAGCCATGGAATGGGCGCGGCGCTTTCCGGCGCCGTTCGGCGAGCACGCCGATGGCGAGATCGAAGTGCGGCAACTGTTCGAACTGGAAGACTTCGAACCGGGGCCCGCCATCGATCGCTTTCGCGAACTGGATGCGACGCGGCGCTAATCCGCTCATCGAAAGGTCACATCATGTCTGAGCAGAGCGCTTGCGCCGCCTTCGTGCCGGGACGGCTTCAGAAGGACCCGAACGCAGCGGCGGGGCGCTGAGGTGGCGGTGAGCTCAGCGGCAACGCACCGCGCGATCGAAGCGGTCTGGCGCATCGAATCCGCCAAGGTGGTGGCCTACGTCGCGCGCATGGTGCGCGACGTGGGTGTGGCGGAGGAACTGGCGCAGGATGCGCTCGTCGCGGCGCTCGAGCATTGGCCCGAGCATGGCGTGCCCGACAATCCCGGCGCCTGGCTGATGACGACCGCGAAAAACCGCGCGCTCGACCGCTTGCGCCAGGACGTGCTGCACGCACGCAAGCGCGAGGAGCTGGGCCGCGACCTGGATGCACAGGAGGCCCACCTCGTGCCGGATTTTGTCGATGCGCTCGATGCCGCGCGCGAGGATGACATCGGTGACGATCTGCTGCGCCTCGTGTTTACCGCGTGTCATCCGGTGCTGTCCACCGACGCGCGTGTCGCGCTCACGCTGCGGCTGCTCGGCGGTTTGACGACCGACGAGATTGCCCGCGCCTTCCTCGTGCCCGAGCCGACTATCGCGCAACGGATCGTACGGGCCAAACGCACGCTGTCGACGGCCAAGGTGCCGTTCGAAGTGCCGCGTGCCGATGCGCGTGCGGCGCGGCTCGCATCGGTGCTCGAAGTCATCTATCTGATCTTCAACGAAGGCTATTCGGCCACGGCCGGCGACGACTGGATGCGCCCGGCGTTGTGCGAGGAGGCGCTGCGGCTCGGCCGTGTGCTGGCGGGTCTCGTGCCGGACGAGAGCGAGGTGCACGGCCTCGTCGCGCTGATGGAGATCCAGGCCTCGCGCATCCACGCGCGCGTCGACGCCCAGGGCCGTCCGGTGCTGTTGCTCGATCAGGACCGCAGCCGTTGGGATTTGCTGCTGATCCGGCGTGGGTTCGCGGCGCTCGAGCGGGCTCAGGCGCTCGGCGGCGCCGGTGGGCCGTATGCCTTGCAAGCGGCGCTGGCTGCCTGTCATGCGCGTGCCCATAGCGCCGAGCAAACCGACTGGGCGCAGATCGTCGCGCTGTATGACGTACTCGCGCAGGTCAGTCCGTCGCCGGTAGTGGAGCTGAACCGGGCGGTCGCGGTAGGCATGGCGTTCGGTCCGGCAGCGGCGCTTGAGATTGTCGACCTGCTGGCCGCCGACGCCGCACTTGCCAACTACCATTGGTTGCCGAGCGTGCGTGGCGACCTGCTCGAGAAGCTCGGGCGCATGGCGGAGGCACGCGCGGAATTCGAGCGTGCCGCAGCGATGACGCGCAACGCGCGCGAGCGTGAGTTGCTGCTGGCACGCGCGCGGCGCGGGGCGGCCTGAGTTACCTCGGTTACCTCGGTTGCCTCAGTAACCGCCGTGGCGAGCGCTACGTCAGCCGTTCGACGCAGAGGCACTGACAAGAAAGAATTCTCGCGGCGCCGCTTCGGCTTGCGGGTTTGTCAGCGGCTCGACGAACGGCTCGATGCGGACCTGGTTGAAGCCTGCGGCCATGCAAGCCAGTTCGAGCGCCAAGGCGTCGTAGACGGCGAAACCGTACGCGGCAAACGGCATCTCGATCGCGGCTTCCGGTGTGATGGCCGCGATCGCCAACACCCCGTTCGAACGGAGCACCCGGCGGATTTCCCGTAAGCCCGCAGCCAGGCTGGTCCAGAAATAGACCGTGTTGATGGCCACCGCCTTGTCGAACGTGTGATCGGCAAACGGCAGAAGGCTGACGTCGGCGACTTCAAGGACAACTTGCTTGCGTGCGATGGAGAAGGCATTGCGCGAGCGCGCCACCTCGATCATGGTGGGTGATATATCGACGCCCGCATAGCGCAGCCCAGGCGCGCGACTAAGGACTGCTGGGATGTGTCCGCCGTTGCCGAGTCCGACTTCCATGATCTGCTCGCCGGCATGCAGATCGAGCAGGTCGAAGGACGCGTTGATCACAGCCTCATTGGAACGTTGGAGCATGTCGCCGACGGCCACGCCTACCTCACCCGATGGACAACCTAGCTGGGGTAGCAGGACACTCTCGTCGAGATTGGCGACGAGATCATTGGATGAATCGGATGTCTGGTCCATCAGTCACGCTCCGTGTTGAATTGTGCTCGACAGGTTTCAAACTTTATCTCGAACCTGACGTGTCCAAATGCTCACATTTCCACGCGGAAATTATATGATGGATAACTAAGTGTTTTTATAAATTTGCCATTTCTTTGAGAAATCGCAAAGAAGATAGTTCGTACTACATCATTATCGGAAATGCCTGACATTGATCGGCATTTCCGATGAGGTGTCGAAGCGGACTAAACCGACAGGAACGCCGCCGCGCCGAACAGGAGGCCGGCCACGGCCACCCCCATGGACAGGTTGCGCAGCCACCGCTTGCGCGTGAGCAAGGTGATGGCCGTCAGCGCAATCGAGATCTGGATCAGGGTGGTGGCCTGCGCCCAGCGGTGATGTCCATGCAGCAGCTTCTCGCTTTGCGCGTCGTTGCTGGTCACATCCTTTTCGATCGCTTCGGCGTTGGCGCGAATCGGCTCTTTCTGCTGCTTGTACTTTTCGACATCCGCGAGGAATTTCGCGTGTGCGTCGCTGCCCGGCGACGACAACGCGGCGCCCAGTTCAGCGAGGTTTTCTTTCTCGCCCTTTGCCTGGTAGTACGACCATTGATTGGCAGCCTCGGTCTTCTTGATGGCCGCTTCGTTCTTGTAGTAGAGCGCGAGGTTTTCGCTGGTGCCGCTCTGGTAGGCGTAAATCGCGCCGATCGTCGCAAGGATGGCCGTCATCACCGCCATGCGGCTCGCAAACGGGTCAGCATCCGCGTGCGCGCCATGCCCTGCGCCAACGTGTTCGACAGCATGGTCATGCGGACCATGCACTTCATATTCATCTGACATGCAACACTCCGAAACGCACTGATTTATTGAATTCGTTGCAGCGGACCTGGCCGCCTGAAACAAGACTCGGCGAGAGCCTCAAACGTCGACGATCACCAGCGTCCCATGACTGCCCGGCAGCACGGCATGCGGGACACCCGCCTGCGCCACGTACATTTGGCCCGCCTCCACCGCGATGGTTTCGCCTGCGACGCTCAGCCGCATCTGGCCGCTGATGACCAGCAGGCCTTCGTTGTAGTCGTGCGTCTCTTCGTCATAGGCGCTTTCGTCCATCCTGAGCACCTTGATGCGTGCAGGGCCGACCTGGCCGAGCACCGTGGAACGCCAGGCGGCCGGCAACGCGTTTGCAATGGAATCGAGATGCAGCAGGGACATAGGTTGGGCTCCGCGGATCGTGCCGGTTGGGGCAGCAGACAGCGCTGCCGGCGTAGGCGCCAGCCAAAGGCCGGTGATGGCGCTTGCTACGCGGGGCTCAATCTTAGCGTGTTGTGTTCAGGATCGCGCGGTGCGATTGGCGAGCTGCTCGACGAGAAAATCCACGAAACTGCGCACGCGCGCCGACAGATGCCGTCCATGCGGGTAGAGCAGCACGAAGGGCCGCGACGCGCCGCCGAAATCCTTCATCACTTCGACGAGACCGCCGTTGCGCAGATCCTGCTCGACCACGAAGCGATACGTCTGAAACAGCCCCGCGCCGTGGCGGGCGAGCGTCACGCCGCCGAGCACGTCGCCGCCGGTCGAATAGCCGCCCTCGGTGTTCAGGTCGACGAAGCCATCGCTGCCGCGCAGCGTCCAGGGAATGCGGCGGCCCGTGCTGGGCAGGTCGAACTGGATGCATTCGTGGCGCTGCAGATCGTCGATCGACTTCGGTGTGCCCGCCCGTTCCAGGTAGGCCGGCGTGGCCACGACCACCAGTTCGGCATCTTCTAGCTTGCGCGCGATCAGGTTGGAATCGACCGGCGCCTTGCCGCGGATGGCGAGGTCGTAGCTCTCCTCGGCGAAGTCGACATTGCGGTTGCTGAGGTGCGCATCCACCCGGACTTGCGGAAAGCGCTCGCGAAACAACGGCAGGAGCGGCAGCACCCGGTAATGCGCGTAAGGTGTGGGCATGCTGATGCGCAGCAAGCCGGCCGGCGCCGACTGTTGCCCGGTGGCCTGACGCTCGGCATCCACCAGTTGCGAAAGCGCGCTGCTGCATTGCTCGAAATAGGCGTGGCCGGCCTCGGTCAGGCGGATTTGCCGCGTGGTACGCACGAACAGGCGCACCCCGAGGCGCTCCTCAAGGCGCGATACCGAACGGCTCACCGCGGCGGGCGTGACGCCGGCCGCGTTGGCTGCCGCGGTGAAGCTCGCCAGTTCCGCGGCGAGGCAAAACAGCTCGATGCTGCCGAGCAGCAGGTCGTCGAATTGCCGTTTGGTATTCATTACATGATGTACGGAGTGAAGGGCGCGTATGACGATCTATTCGCCCAGGCGGCAACAGTATAGTCCGTCCCAAGGGCGTCAAGCCGGCTGGTGGGACCCTTCTGTTGCGGCGTGACTCCGGCGCCGTTCCAGCACGGTCAGTTGACGCTCAAGCCCAACAATGTCCGCACCAGCGGAATCAGATGTTCGCCGCCGAGCATGCCGAGCAGCCCGACCAGCGCGATGGTCGGCGGCGCCGGAGATTTCACGTTGACGGCGCTGTAGAACAGGCCCACCACGAGGCCGACCACCAACGACACGAAATACGCTTTCATGATTGCTTTACCCTCTGGCGATGGCGCGCGGCGGGTGTCGATACCCACCGCGCGAACCGGATCTCACATCGTGATGACGACACGCCCGCGTGTGCCGGCGGTGACGGCCTCGTAAGCTTCGCGGGTGTGCTCGAGCGTGTAGCGTTCGGCAATGGCCGGCGGCTGCAGGGCGCCGCTCTCGAAGCCTTCGACCAGCGCCGTCATCAGCCGGGCCGATTCGGCGACACCCAGCTTGGCGCTATCGACGCCGAGCAGCTGAGTCTCGTTATGGTAGAAGTCGATCAGGTCGAGTTCGACGCGGCGCTTGCCGGTTGCGCTGATTTCGACCACGCGGCCGCGGCGCTTGACGAGGCCCAAGGCGGTTTCGAAAGCGACCCCGCCCACCGAGTCGTAGACCACGTCGACGCCGCCGTCGCTCAAGGCCTTGACGCGTTCGATGGCGTGCTCGTCGAACGGCACGTATGCGTCGATCAGGCGGCCTGCCGGCGAATCCGGCAGCGGTGGATGACGGTCCACGCCGATCACGCGGCAGCCGCGCGCTTTGGCGATCTGCACCACCGCACCTCCCACGCCGCCACCCGCACCGATCACAGCAATGGTTTCGCCGGCTTTCAGTTGCGCGTGGTCCACCGCGCCGAGCCAGGCCACCACGAAGTTCACGCCGATGGCCGCCGCCTGTTCGTGGCTGAGCGTTTTCGGCTTGCGCGACAGCGCAGCGAGGGGAATCTTGATGAACTGGGCGTGAGTGCCGTCGCGCGTGAAGCCGATGTCGCCGCCCGTGCCCCAAACATCGGCGCCGATCCATTCGGCGGGCCCGTCCACGACGACGCCGCTAAAGTCGCGGCCCGGCGTGCGCGGCAACACGGTGTGCTCGAAATGCCCGGAAACGTTCTTCACATCGCTCGGATTGACCGAGGCGCTCTTGACCTGGACCACGGCGCTGTCCGCGTCGGCCGACGGGGTCGGCACATCGACGTATTCGAGGACGTCCGGGTTGCCGAAAGACTTGAACTGGATGGCTTTCATCGACAATGCTCCTGAGTGGGTGGTGCGCTGCGCGGTGCAGCGATGAACCCATTCTAGATGTCCGAGACTACCTTGTTGAGACAAGCGCTTTCGAATTTCGGACAGCGGTGCCGCGGGCCGCGACACCTTGCCCGCGCGGCCCCCGGGAGGGTTACTTGCCGGCGTGGGCGCCGGTTTCCTCGCGCGCGGTGCTGAGGGTTTCCTGCGGATCGAATTCGGTGGGCGGCGCGCCGAGTTCGCGGCGGAACATGTCGCTGAAGCTGCTCGGCAGATAGCCGAGATCGCGCGCGATGCTGCTGACCGAGCGGCCTTCCGCCAGACCGGACACGGCCACGGCCAGTTGCACCTGGCGGCGCCACTCGGAGAAGCCGATACCGAGCTCACGCGTGAACAGGCGCGCGAGCGTGCGTACGCTCGCGCCGACCGAGGCGGCATGCTGCTCGAAGCTGACGGCAATCGACGGGTTGCCGATCACCGCGCGGCAGAGCGCGTCGAGCCGCCGGTCGGAGGCATCCGGCAGCGGAATGCGCAAGGACGAGCGCGGCGCATGCATCAGCTCCAGCATGGCGAGCTTGTACGCCACCTCCAGATAGGCGCTGTCGCGGGCGTGGGTGTGTTCGTATTCGGCGATGGTGGTGATGAGCTCGCGCAGCAAGCCGTTGATTTCGAAGACATCGCTTTGCTTGCTGAGGTGCTGGACGTTGCGCTTGTGCAGATAGATATTGCGCATCTCGACCTCGCTCATCATGTGGATCGAGTGCACGGTTCCGGCCGGCAGCCACACGGCGCGCTGCGGCGGCACCACCAGCGCCTCGCGGCCGACTTCGACCCACATGACGCCCGCCATGGCGTACAGCACCTGCGCCCAGGTGTGCGAGTGGGGTTCGATGTGCATCCCACGTGGATAGCGCCGCGCGAGCGAATGGGCGTCGTCGTCTTCGGGGAGTTCGGGAGGGCGGGCTAGCGGCACGGTGGCTTGGGATCGGCGAGTGGTGGAGGGCGTCACGCGTTCAGGGTCACAGCATAGCGCGAGCCGCGCCGGGTGGGGAGGGCGTGGCGTGGGGCGAGCCCTTCGTCCGTCCCGGCAACAGCGAGGCAACAGCACCTTCGAATTATTTCCGAACCTGCAAAAAAATCCGCGACGGATTTTCCCGGCCGCCGCGTTTAAGACGAAACGGAGCTATTCCGCTTTTCTTAGACCTATGGGAGCGTTACATGCGTTGGGTGGACGGCCACTGGGCGTAAACGGCTGGGCCGGCGTATTACCATCCTGCCGTCGTCGTATATTGAAGACTTGAATAAAAACAGGCGCAAAGCGCACCTCTCGGAGCAACGGCAAGTGAGAAAGGCTCGTGTCGCGACACGATATGTCCGGACGCAACGGCGCCAGCCGCGGATGTCACGGAATTGCGCCCCTTGAGCGAGCGCGATCCCGACGCGGAACTCGTCGCGCGGGTCGGCGAGCAGGATCCGGCGGCGGTGCGCACTCTCGTGTCGCGCAAGCTGCCGCGTCTGCTCGCGCTCGCGACGCGCATGTTGGGAGACCGTATGGAAGCGGAAGACGTCGCACAGGAGGCTTTTGTGCGTATCTGGAAACAGGCGCCCCACTGGAAAGAGGGTGAGGCGCGCTTCGACACGTGGATCCACCGCGTGGCGCTGAACCTCTGTTACGACCGCTTGCGCGGGCGTCGTGAAGACCCGGTGGCCGAGCTGCCGGACGAAGCCGATCCGCAGGCTTTACCCGACATGCAACTCGAAGCCCGTGTGCGCGACGAACGCGTGCGCACGGCGCTTGCTGCGCTGCCGGTTCGGCAGCGCGAAGCTCTGGTACTCAACTACTACCAGGAGCTCTCGAATATCGAAGCTGCCGCGTTGATGGGCATCACGGTCGACGCCCTCGAAAGTCTGCTCGCGCGCGCGCGCCGCAATCTGCGCGCACAACTGGCCGGCAGCGGCTTTAGCAAGGACATGCCATGACACCTGAGAGATTTCGTACCATCGTCGACGCTTATGGCGCCGATCCGCGCCGCTGGCCGGACAAGGAGCGCGCGGCCGCCGAAGCCTGGGCCGATCTGCACCGGGTCGAGGCGAACGGTTTGCTGGCCGAGTCGGCTGGCCTCGACGCGTGGCTGGCGAGCCATACGGTTGCGGCGCCGGAGCGTGCCTTCGTCGAGCGCATCGTGGCGGCGGCGCCTGCCCGGCGTCCGGTGAAACATCGCGGACGGCTCTGGTGGCAAGGCGCGGCGTTTGCCGGCATCGGCCTCGCCGGCGGCCTGGCGGGTGCTTTCGCGGTGTCGTTTTTTGTCCTGACCGGCACGCCACCGCAGGGGCATGAGTCGTCGTCGTATATGACTTCGAGCTTCGACGGTTCCACCGCCGACTGGAGCGGCGAATGAGCGGCCGTACATGGAAGATTCTGCTGGCCGGTTCGTTCGTGCTGAACGTGTTTTTGCTGGGCGCGATTGCGGGTGGGGCGTATCAGTGGTTCGCCACGCACGACAAGATCGTCAGGGCGCCGCAGCCGCGTACCGCGCTGCGCTTCGCCACGGACGGACTTTCGCCGGAGCGTCAGAAACAGTTCATGGCGGCGCTGAAGGCCGCGCGTCGCGACGGTAAGGACGATGCGCGCGCGGGACGCGAAGGACGTCACGAAGTGCTGGCTTTGCTGGCCGCGCCGCAGTTCGATCGCGTCGCACTGGATGCAGCGCTGCAGCACACGCGTGAGGCGGATATCGCACTGCGCACCGAGGTCGAGAGCAGCGTCGCCGACTTTGCGACGACGCTCACGCCCGACGAGCGCGTCAAGTTTGCTGAAGGACTGAAGCAGGCGGGCCAATGGCGCGAGCCGCCGCCTGCGCCCGCGAAGGGCAAGCGGGCCGCGAGCGCGGAAGCGAATGAGGCGGCGAGCCAGGAGCCCGCGAGCCAGTGAGTGCGCGGTTGAGCGGTTGAGCGTGTGAGCGGGCCGATTCTGGGCCCCGTGCAGAAAACTTCTGTAGGACAGCGACGGAAACGGCGGTCACGAGCGTTTAAAGAAGGTACGCAACGCTCGAAGGAACGCGCATGGTTACGTCACCCAGCGACAACGCCGCGGCAATTGCGCTGAACCGTTTCGGTCTCGGCGCTCGCCCCGACGATACCCCGCCGGCCGATCCCAAGGCCTGGCTGCTCGCGCAGTTCGAGCAGTATCAGCCGCTGCCTGCGGCATGGGCGGGGCAGCCTACTGCTGTGGCGCTGGCGACTCAGCTTGGCGAGCAACGGCAGCAGAATGCCAACGCGAATGCGGGCACCAACGCCAACACCAACGCCGATCCGGTGGCCAGCCAGACCGCTGCTGGCCAGGCTGCCAGGCTAGCCGCCAACAAGGCGATCCGCGGCGAAATCCGCGATATCTATCGCACCGCAGTGGATGCGCGCGTCAGCAGCGCATTGACGAGCTCGACGCCGTTTATCGACCGGCTGGTGCATTTCTGGGCGAATCACTTCGCGGTATCCACAGAAAAACCGCAGGTCGCAGCGCTGGCCGGTTCATTCGAAATGGAAGCGATCCGGCCGCACGTGCTGGGCCGTTTCGACGACATGCTGGTCGCGGTGGAACGTCATCCTGCGATGCAGATCTTCCTCGATCAGACACGCTCCGTGGGGCCCGACAGCATGGCGGCGCTGCGCGCCGAGCAACGCAATCCGGACAACAAGCGCGGGCTCAACGAGAACCTCGCGCGCGAAATCATGGAGCTGCATACGCTCGGCGTGCGCAGCGGCTACACCCAGGCTGACGTCACCGAATTCGCCCGCGCCCTCACAGGGTGGAGCGTGGCCGGCGTGAAGGGACCGCAGCCGAACGGCGCCGCGCCCGGCAGCTTCGTGTTTCGCCCGCAAGTGCACGAGCCGGGTTCGCGGACCATCATGGGGCGCCGCTACGATCAGCAGGGCGAAGACCAGGCGCTGGCGATCCTGCACGACTTCGCCGCGTCGTCGGCCACGGCACAGCACATCGCCGGCAAGCTGGCGCGTCACTTTGTTTCGGACAACCCACCATCTGCGGTCACTGAACGGCTCGCGAATGCCTTCGAGCGCAGCGGCGGCGATTTGCCGACGGTCTATCGCGCGTTGATCGATTCCCCGGAAGCGTGGTCGCCTGTGGCGGTGAAATTCAAAACGCCGTGGGAATGGACGATCTCGTCGATGCGCGGTCTCGGCTGGCAAGAGCCCGGCAATCTGCAGAGCGCGCCGCTCCTCACGCAGCTCGGCGAGCCGGTCTGGCGGCCGGGCTCGCCCGCCGGCTACGACGATATCGCCGCGAGCTGGGCCGCTCCCGACGCGCTGGTGCGCCGGGTGGAAGTGGCGCAGCGTTTTGCGTCGCGTATCGGCGACCGGATCGATCCGCGTACGTTGAGCCAGACGTTGCTGGTGGGTTCGATCAGCGCGCCGACCCAGACCGCGGTATCGCGCGCCGAGAGCGCCTCGATGGCGATCGCGCTGCTGCTCGTGTCGCCCGACTTTCAACGGAGATGAACGCCATGCTTTCCCGTCGCCAATTTCTGAGCTTCGCCGCAGCCGGTGCCGGTGCGATTTTCGTGTCGCCGCACATAGCCTTCGCGAGCGTCGAGACCGACCGCCGCTTCGTCTTCGTGATCCAGCGCGGCGCGGCCGACGGTCTGAATATCGTGGTGCCGTATGCCGAGCCGTCCTACCAGAGCTTGCGCGGTGCGCTCGCCATCGATGCGTCGACGGCCACCAAACTGAACGGTACTTTTGCGCTGCATCCGTCGCTTGCCGAGACCGCGAAAATGTACACGTCCGGCGAAGCGCTGTTCGTGCATGCGGTGGCCTCGCCCTATCGCGACCGCTCCCATTTCGACGGCCAGAATGTGCTGGAAACCGGCGGCACCTCGCCGTATCAGGTGAAGGATGGCTGGCTGAACCGGCTGGTTGCGATGATGCCCGCCAGCCACGAAAACGCCATTGCGTTCGCACCGACGGTGCCGCTGGCGTTGCGCGGCAAGGCCGATGTCACCTCATACGCGCCGTCTGGATTGCCGCAAGCGCCCGACGATCTGCTGACGCGCGTCTCGCAGCTCTACGACCAGGACGCGCAATTCAGGCCGCTTTGGGAATCCGCGATGACGGCGCGCGGCCTCGCGAGCGACGCCGGCGCGCGCCAGGATCCGGCGAGCCTCGGCAAGCTCGCGGCGAGTTTTCTGTCGCGCGAGGACGGTCCGCGCATGGCGATGATCGAAACCGGCGGCTGGGACACGCATAGCGCGCAGAACCCGCGCCTCGCGAATCAGTTGAAAGCGCTCGACACGATGCTCGCATCGCTGCGCGACGGACTTGGCCCGCTGTGGGGCAAGACGACCGTGCTGGTAGCCACCGAGTTCGGCCGCACCGCGGCTGCCAACGGCACGGGCGGTACGGACCATGGGACCGGATCGGTGGCGATGCTGGCAGGCGGAGCCGTGCAGGGCGGGCGCGTACTCGGCGACTGGCCGGGACTGAAGCCCAACGATCTCTACCAGGCGCGTGACCTGCGAGCCACCACCGCGCTCGACGGTTTGATCGCGGGCGCGGCGAGCGAGAGCCTCGGACTCGACCCGCATCGCACGGCAGCCACGCTCTTTGCGCAAGCGGGAGCCACGCAACCGCTGACAGGTTTGATCCGTACCTAGCGTGCAGTCTGGGTGACGGCTGTGTTGTTGCAGTTCTAAAAACAGGAGCTTTAAATGAAAAAACCATCCACCTTCACTGCTGCTTTGCTTTCTTGCGTGTGCGCTGCCTTGCTTGGCGCATGCGTGGTTGAACCGGCACGGCCGCCTCAGCCCGCGCCGCTGGTCGAAGTCGTGCCAGCGTCCCCGGCACCCGGCTATCACTGGGTGAAAGGGCACTACCGTTGGGAAGGCAACCATTGGGAATGGGAGTACGGTCACTGGGCACCGGGCTACTAGGCTTCGCTCAAGAGGGGAGTGCCTGCCCTGCGCGCTCCTCGCGTAGACTGAATCTCACCCTCTCCTCTTCGTCCGGCGGCTTGAGTGCCTCGTCGCCCGGCAGCGCGGCGATCGCTTCATAGATGCGCTGGTTGGCCCAGCGGTTATAGCGGGTCAGCATACAGAGAGTGCTTTCGCTTATTTCACAAAATCTCCATAGGCGGGTTCGATAATCGAAGAAGGTGCTTTGCCCCGTTAAACGGGATTGCATTATTACGCAGGCCTTTCGTCTTGACGGATGACTTCCTGTTGATTGACGTTTTGCCTACGACTTGCCTTCAGACAGGGTGGCGTCACGCAAAAGTGTGCGGCACCCGAAGATAGATCCCAGGTTGATCGAACTATTGCGGCGGGTTAAGGTTTTCTGCGCTCGGAGACATACATTAATAAGCCCCATGGTTGCGGCAGGAACGCTTCTCCGCACCGCCACCTTTGTCGTTCCCCTCGCTTATCAGGCTCAATCGAGCTGGCCGGAGCATCATTCATGAAAACGCTGTTTTTGCAGGCCCCATCGTATGACGGTTTCGATGGCGGCGCGGGTTCGCGCTATCAGGCGAAGCGCGAGATCCGCTCGTTCTGGTATCCCACCTGGCTCGCACAGCCGGCGGCACTCGTGCCGGATAGCCGCGTGCTCGACGCGCCGGCGGACGGTTTGTCCGTTGAGGCTTCGCTCGAGATTGCGCAGCAGTACGAGCTTGTGATCATCCACACCAGCACGCCGTCGTTTCCCACTGACGCGATGTTTGCGCAGGACCTCAAGCAGCTCAAACCGTCGGTGATGATCGGCAT